>Ga0208112_100119_pt1 | contig 134151 bp, 113 predicted proteins | sample HotLakConsoUCCLE_FD_184736 | JGI IMG/M metagenome (GOLD analysis project Ga0208112, IMG submission 184736) | Hypersaline microbial mat communities from Hot Lake, Washington, USA - Hot Lake Consortium UCC-LE (SPAdes) (version 2) ...
CCGCTTTGATGAAGCTCAACAATCATCAACTTGAAAGATTTATCAAATGTACGTCTGGTTCTATTTTTCATAGTGTATTAAAGATAGTGGGGCTTAACCTACTGTCCAATCAAATGTAGCAGTTCCAATTAGTTAGGATCAGAAATAGAATAGAGGCGATTTTAACAAGATCTGTTTCAAACAAAATACATCAGGTCGCCTGATCCGTTGATCAATATGAATAAAACACAAAACACCCAACTGTGATCATACTAAGTATCGCCCCTACGGGGCTTTTGATTGATCCTACGGATTTAAACCCGCCATTGAAATGGCGGGCCATGATGTAGACCATGGCTACGCCATTTGTTTACGGAAGTCTTTGTTCCTGGGTGAATCTTTATTGAATCTAGTCAGACTGTCCCGGCGAGACAGAACATGGGTAGAAAATGAGGATCAAAAGAATATCTCGCCAAATAGAGGGATCCGATTGGAGTGAGAAAAAGTGTAGAGGTGTTCATATACATTGTGAGTTTTGAACCAAATTCAACGATTCAATCGACCCGTTGTACATTTTTACACCTCAATCACGGTGTCGTTCAATTAAACTCATTGCATTGAATGCGCTCTGAACAACCAGCGGAATTCCACCCCCGGGATGCGTACTGCCCCCAACCAGGTAGAGATTTTTCAACCCGCGTACTTTATTCCTCGGCCGCACAAACGCTGAAAATAGACCGTTTGAGGAAGTCCCATAAATACTTCCACGATTAGATCCATACAGCTTCAGAAAATCATCCGGAGTGATAATTTTTTTAACTGCTATCGACTTCTTGAGACCACCCAATGATCTTCTTTCAAGCTCATCAATCAAAAATGAAGAGTAGGATTCACCCAGCTCTTTCCAGTCCTGATCCTTTGTTACATAGGGTGAGTTTACCAAGACAAACAGATTAGAGCATCCATCCGGGGCGTGTGCGCTTTCCGTAAAAGATGTATTAGCTACGTAAATTGTCGGGTCATCCGGAAGGATTTTCTCCTGAAAAATTTGCCAAAATTCCTGTTCATAATTTTCTGAGAAAAAGACATTGTGATGCCGAAGCTCTTCCCACTGCTTTTCAACACCAAGCAGCATCACAAACCCGGAGCAAGACGGTTCTATCGACTTTTGCCGCTTTCTTTTGGATCGTGATACGGCATTTTCATCCAGCAGGTTCAAAATGGTGTCCGTTGCATCCGAATTGGCCGCAGCCAAATCTGCATTTATAACATCCCCAGTCTCTAACGTCACACCACTTACAGTTGAATCATCAACCTGAATGGATTGAACGGCAGAACGAAATTCAAATTTAACACCCTGACTCAATGCCAGTTCATACAACGCATCCGCAATCCGATACATACCTCCTTCGACATAGTACCCACCCTGATTCAGCTCCACATGAGGAATAACATTCAGTGTTGCAGGTGCCTGAAAAGGTGATGATCCATTATAGGTCGTAAAACGTTTGAAAAATTTTCTGAGATAATCCGATTGAAAATGCTCATCCACTTTTTTGGATACAGATGAGAAAGCATCGATGCCCAGAAAATCAATCAAATTCAAACCCTTCAGATCAGAAAACTGGTAGAGAGGATTAAACAGAAATGCATCTGCGGTCTTAGTGTACAGTTTTTCAGAGTAATCCAAAAAATGTGAGTATGAAACCTCATCTTCAGGAGCAAATTTTCGGATCTCTTCGACGGTTTCAGCTCTGTTTGAGTAGTTATCAAATATGGTTTGATCTTGGTATAAATATCGGCAGAGAGGGTCCGGTTCCTTAAAAGAGATATGGTCGTTCAGTGATTTTCCACACTCCTCAAAAAGCCTTTCCAGGATGAACGGCATCGTAAAAAGGCTTGGGCCGGTATCAAACCGGTATCCATCCATTTCAAATTCCTGCATCTTGCCGCCATAAGTTGCATTCTTTTCATAAACGGTGACGTCATAACCCCGGGATGCCAGCAGGCATGAGATGGAGAGTCCGCCCAGCCCGGCACCGATTACAATCGCTTTTTGATTCATGAATTCAAATCTAAGGGTATGATAATTTTACAAGAAAGATAACTGATAACGGACTCGGAATGTTCAGTTTGAAAGGAATAAATATGGAGATTTTTCTACCAATCAATCACATACATGAGATTCTTCCACAGCGTTCGTCGCTGTGCTCCTCTCTTGCTCAGAATGACATTACGGTTATCCTGATCCCGACAGCGGTCGGGAGAAGGATCTCGTAGTCAGGTAGTCACAACACCAAGAGATTCTTCGTAGGACTCAGAATGACGTTATTGTCATCCTGAGTGATAGCGAAGGATCTCAAACTTTGTAAGGAATTCTGATTTTAAGTTTCCTAATAATATGAAAAGATACTACACATATATCATCTCAAATCGGAAAAACGGTACAATTTATACCGGGATGACAAATGACTTAAAAGTTCGCGTATACCAACACAAATATAAGCTTGTAAAGGGTTTTAGCAGTAAATATAATTTAACAAAACTCGTTTGGTTTGAAGAACATCGTACTCCCTATGAAGCCATTGATCGAGAAAAACAGATTAAAGGTTGGAAAAGGTATAAAAAAGTTAACTTGATTGAAGCTAATAATCCCAATTGGAATGACCTTTATGAGGGTCTTTTTTAGAAACATTTATTAAGCCTGTGAACCATTAAAGCCATCAGTCATCCTGAACGAAAGTGAAGGATCTCGTAGTCAGGCAGCCAAAACAGGGAGATTCTTCGACAGCGTTCGTCGCAGTGCTCCTCTCTTGCTCAGAATGACATTTCAGTCATCCTGATCCCGACAGCGGTCGGGAGAAGGATCTCGTAGTCAGGTAGTCAACTCCAAGAGATTCTTCGTAGGACTCAGAATGACGTTATTGTCATCCTGAGCGGAGCGAAGGATCTCAATCACAATGTGTAAGTCAACAAAGTAAGATTCTTCGCGGGGCTCAGAATGACGAGTATTCCCATAGAGACCCTTAGACAAGCTCAGAGTGACCAAGAGAAGAGTGACAATAAAATCACTCCCCCAGCTTCCCTAAATTAATCACTTCTACATCCTGAACTTTCCCGGTATCAATTGAAAAACGTACAATGGTGCGATGAACCTGAAACCCTTGTTTACCGGCCGCTCCGGGGTTCATGTAGAGCATCCTGTCGAGTGTCTGATCACGGGCTATTTTCAAAATGTGAGAGTGCCCGCAGATAAACAGGTCCGGTGTATTCTTTTCTATCTCTTCCCGGATTGGAATGCAGTAACGCCCCGGAATGCCCCCGATATGTGTCATCCATACATCCACGCCGTCGCGCGTAAATCGCTGGTGCAGCGGATATACTTTCCGGATGTCCTGACCGTCTATGTTTCCATATACACCTACAATCGGGGCTAATTTTTTCAACCTTTCTGCAATTTCGATGGTCCCAAAGTCCCCGGCGTGCCAGATCTCATCTCTGTCGGAAAAGTACTCCTCTATCTGGGGATCAAAATAGTTATGTGTATCGGATATTAATCCTATCTTTGTCATGCCGTCGTAAATGATCTTTCTCTGATTATATGAACTCTGTAATTGAGCGCAAAATCTTTTATCGGAAAACCTAAACCAAACCGGCTGTTATTTAACGTGAGTCTTAAGGTAAGCAGACCTCTTTTCAGTATTATCATCGTCACCTGGAATGCTCTGGATCATCTTCAACGATTTCTTCCCAAAGTTGTTGGATCGGATCATCCCTCCTTCGAAATTATAATTGCTGACAACGCATCAAAAGATGGGTCAGCAGACTGGGTGAAGGAAAATTATCCGGTTGTTCGTATTGCTTCACTCGATAAAAATTACGGCTATTGTGGCGGCAATAACCGGGCTGCCGAATATGCAAATGGCCGGATCCTCATTTTTCTGAATAACGATGCCGAACCGAACTCCGAATGGCTCAGCGCCCTGGAGCAAACATTTCAGGATAAGAAAACAGGAGTCGTTCAGCCGAAGATCCTTTCTGTCGATCAACCGGATCATTTTGAATATGCAGGTGCAGCCGGCGGTTTTTTGGATAAGATGGGATACCCTTTTTGCAGAGGCAGAATTTTTGATACTGTTGAGAAGGATGAAGGTCAGTATGATGAAGCCGGACCAATATTCTGGGCATCGGGTGCTGCACTAGCCATTCGGAAAGATCTGTTTGAAGAGTCCGGAGGATTTGATGAAGATTTCGAATTCCATATGGAGGAGATCGATCTCTGCTGGCGTGTTCACAAAATGGGACATAAAGTGATTTACCAGCCTGAAAGCGTGGTTTATCATTTGGGTGGAGGCTCCCTTCCTATGGGAAACCCGAGGAAAGTCTTCTATAACTACAGAAATAACCTGGTGATGTTGACCAAGAATCTGGATCAAATTCCTTTTCTGATAATATTTGGACGACTGTTGCTGGATGGGGTATACGGTATAAAATCCTTGCTTACAGGAAACCCTTCGGATACATGGGCAATCATCCGAGCCCATTTTGCCTTTTATGGCCAACTCAGCCGGACGTTACAGAAAAGGAAACTTCTCAAAGCAAAATGCAGGTTTCCAACACCTGTTAATTTGATCTATTCCCGAAGCATTGTTGCTGACTATTTTTTGAGAGGAAAAAAGACATTTTCTGAGCTGGATTTTAATTAGGCATTTCCTCAGTTAGAGATCCTTCTCCCGACCGCTGTCGGGATCAGGATGACTGAATGAGTCATTCTGAGCTCCGCGAAGAATCTATTGGTGTTGATTGCCTTAATTCGAGATGGATGACTGAATGGTTGAAAAGGAAGACATCATCGAAAATGTAAAGCAATACCTTCTCAAAAATCACAACAGTCAGACGACCCGTGTACATCTTTACTTTAATTACTAAGCCTGTCTATCATCAATGCGATAGTTGCAGCCGTAGAAGCCAGGGAAGCCGCTATGCTGATTCTTTCCTGTGCTGTTATCTCACGTCTTTCAGGTTTGCTAGGAATAATGATGGTGGCTCCGGGTTCAACGGATGGGTTATTCCTGAAAAACAGAAAACGCTTGGTTCGATCCACTTCTCCATTGGCATATACGATATATGCCCGCTTTCTCTTCGCATTTTCAGAGATTCCGCCTGCAGCATCAATGTAGGAGCTGAAGGATCGTCCGGAATCATACCGTACACTTGTCGGGTTCAAAACTTCACCTTCTATACGAACGGTCATAAGCTCTTTCGGAACAGAAATCACATCTCCGGCCTCAAGGATCAGGTCCATATCAGAGTTGGGTCGTTGCAGAGCCTCTAACAGCCGAATTCCGACAGATGTTGAATTCTCTTCACCCAAACCTTCCGCTCTCTCTTCTTCTGTTAAAAACTCCAGGTCTTCATCAAGTTCATCCCCAATTCTTCTTTCGAGGGAAGCTCCCGTTGGATACGCATAATCAGAAAGTCCGCCGGCCATTTCCACGAGCTCCGATAATCTCATATCCCGGTCACTCAGCACGTACGTTCCTGGAAACTGAACCTCTCCTTCTATCCGTACGGTTTGCTGGGTTTGGTAGTTTGGCTTGGTTCGTACATAAATCTGATCAAACGGTTCTAATTCGAAGTCCTCATCTTCTTCATCAAAGCCGAGATTCTCAGCAACATCAAAACGGAAGGTTTCTGCCGTCTGTGATTGACGAGTCTGGCCTCCATCCGTCACGCGTCTGGCTACATCAACTCTGTACTCGGCTGCATCATCCCGAAAACCGTCAGCCTGAAGAATCGCATCCTTTAAGGTTATACCATCTCTAAATTCAATAGAGCCGGAACTATTTACGGCACCACTGACTGAGACGGTGTACTCTTCCTGTAGATCAAAAATGCTTGAAATCCGAATTACATCATCCGGCTGCAGGGGGACATCGTAGGAAGCGGGATCGTCCATCACTTTTTCCACATCGAATGAGAGCGTAGTCGGTTCCCTTCTCTCATTAATTCTTTCGATGACTCCGCGCTCCAGGAAGGCGTTCTCATCCAAGCCATCAGCCTGATTGATAAGCTCAAAGAGTGTGAGGCCATCTTCGTACTCATACGTACCAGGCCTGAAAACAGATCCTTCAATTCTTACTCTGTTTTCATATCTGTCAATGATTTGTCCAACCGATACTTTATCACCGTTGCTTAACTCATAATCTGATTCTTCAGGGTAAAAAAGACTTGTGACTCGTCTCATAGTCTGTGTATTACCTTCCAGTGTCAGACGTCTCGTGTACGCCTCATCAGTAAATCCGGAAGCAAACCGAAGAAGGTCCTCCAGTGTTTCTCCGTCTCTGAGTTCAAATAACCCAACTCTTTTTGTTTCTCCCGTTAATTGCACACGATTTAAATAGGGATCAATTTTAATGATATCCTGATCACGAAGTCTGATATTACTTTCCTGATCACCATCAACCAAAAAGTCATAAATATCCAATGTCTCAACAACTTCATTATTCCTGATGATCTGAATTTCTCTAAACGTACCGTCCCTGTTTGATCCGCCAGCAGCATAAAGCGCATTAAAAGCCGTCGATAATGAGGATATGGAGTACGAACCGGGCTGTCTTACTTCACCTAAAACGGTAACTTTGATACTTCGCACACTTCCGAGGGTAACCTGTGCAAATGTATTTCCCTCTTCAGGATTATTGGGCTGCAATCCGGAATAAATTTCTGACAGCCGATTTATTAAACGTTCTTGAGCATCATTCATCTGTAATCCGTTTACATAAACCGGACCCAAATTTGGAATTCTGACCTCTCCTTCCGGATTTACCGTCAGACGATATGTTTGTTCAGCAGCTCCCCAGATATCAATTATAATTTCATCTCCGGCTCCAAGTGTGTAATCGATAGGAGTAGGTACATTTAATGAAGGCTCAAAGGAAACTGAAACCTGATCAAAAAGACTCATACCGAACACACGGTTTGAAGGTGACCTGCGCTCTTCTTCATCTGTTTCTCTTTCTCTGAACTGATCTACTTCAACAGGTTCCATCGTTCTTTGATTATCCGATTCAGTTTCAACTGAATCGGCTGAAGAAGATGATGAAGAACGAAGTTGACGAATACGCTGGATAAGCTGGTTTACCTGAGATTGGGATGCTCCTTGTGCAACCGCGAGCTCCTGAAATTCATTTAAACTCAGTCCCCTGTCGCGTATCTCACTGTCGGCTTGTCTTATTTCCTCATCACTGAGCTCACTCACGTTAATGTTGCTCAATTCTGAAGGATTGAAACTTTGAGAAAATGCAACACTCGCAGTTAAACTTAAAATCAGACTAATCAGTAATATGATACAATATCTCATATCTGTAATTATGTTCTCCGGAAATCTTTAAATGAATTTTTGATCTGGTATATGAACCATTGAAATTGGAAGCGGGAAAATACGTAAAATAATGCATCTCTGATAGCCTGAATTTCCATCAATGGTGATCCGATTGATTCAAAAACCACCGGGCTATAAATTATTTCACCAGCATCATCTTTTCAGTCACATTTGTACCATCACCAAAACGAATGCGATAAATATAAACCCCGCTGGATAAACCGGATGCATTAAACTCAATTTCATGATCTCCTTCTGAAAATGATTGATTTACAACCGGGCTTGCAACCTTTCTGCCCAGTACGTCAAAGATTTCCAGCGTTACTTCAGTCGGCTCAGGCAGTGAAAACGGTATAACGGTTGACGGATTGAATGGATTCGGATAGTTGGGTTTAACGGTGATTTCCTCAGGCAGTTCCACCGCCTCACCTGTAAATTGAAATCTTGTCCAAACCGGAGCATGATCCGATGTGGTCGTGAAAAAATCGTCAATATAGGAAACCGGTTCAACCCTCTGTGCCCCATCAATATGGTATTCTTTCAACCGATCGTTTATGGTGATGTGATCTAAAAAGCTTCTCAGATTTCCGTCTTCATAACTCGCAAAGCCCATCTCTTCGAGCGGTAATGTAAGAGCATCATAAAAGTCATCGTCCAGAAAAACCGTGTAGGGTGACTCCTCAGCTCCATCGTATGTTGAGCGGGTCAGCTCGTCGTTGTAATCTCCCAGAAAGATCACCCGACTGTTTCTGTGATTATCATCCAGATACTCCTTTAGTGAGTTGGCTGCACTCATGCGTCGGTTGTAAGATGGCTGATCTCCGAAAGCTTTAGCATGAATATTGTAGAGTAAAATCCTGCGGCTTTTTCCGTCAACGGTTGCTTCAACTTCAAAAAAGAGAGGCAGCCTGCCCGCCCAGTCAAAACTGTCCTGTCCCTCAAACAGTAACCCTGAATCCAGCGAATCGACGACTGCCGTTTTAAAGAGGTAAGCCGTTTGCTGACTCTGGCTGTAACTGGATGAAAATCCTCTGTATGCATCAAGCCTTTCAGCCAGTGAGAAGAATGCCGCCTGACTTGATATCTCCTGAAATGCATAGACATCGGCATCAATTTCTTCAATTACCTGCACAACATTATCAATCTGAAGGTCCACATCCTCCGGCCCGTTGTTCTCAGACCCAAACCACTCAACGTTCCAGGTTACTACATCAAACGTCAGGTCTTTATCTATATCCTCTCCCTCCGGAACAAACGGTTCTGCCTCCAGGTCCCGGTTATCTCTCGGCTTGATCTGATAATCTCCATTAAATCGATCTACAACACCGGTAATATCTATTTCTTCCTGAGGAATCAGAGTCTCAATCAGTGATTCAACATCTCCATCAATCCTGAGCTGTGCTGTATCTGAGCCGTCACTAATGGTGTAATTAGTATCACCCTGAAACTGCCCGGCCTCTTCAATTGTAACTCCTTCCAGCCGGACCAGTCTGCTTTCAAACGGGCCGCTGTTCATTTCAGAAATCGAAATAATTTCAGGTTGCGGTTCATCGCGTTCAACATCAACAATTTCGAATTGTATATCGCTATCCCCCTCAACCGGAGCAATTTGTCTCAGAAACAAACCCGGTGTTCCATCAATGGGATTATACTCTGTAACGGGTCCGGTAACTTCAATGGAATCCCCTCGTTCTGCAAGATTAATCAGATCGGTTTCATACACGGCAAATCCACCGGTCTGATCCTGAAAATGTACAGGTCCGTTGAATTCGTCCCCTGCGGATACTCTTCCCGCAATCGTTACTCTCGTTCCAAACGCCACTTCCCGGGCCTTCTCCATTGTGATTTGGGTATCCTCAGCAACTGCCTCAGCTGAGAGATTCAATGTGAACTCAGGCTGATCCGGATCATTGCTTTGAAGTGTTAACTCAGTGCTCCACTCTCCTGCTTCACCGGGTTGAAAACTGATCTCACTTGCAATGTTTTCGCCTCCGGCAATGGAGCCCTCTACTGCTGGGTTAAAATCAAAAAGAGAAGAACCTGAACCCGAAAATGAAGCATCTGAAATGACCAGGTCCGGTTCTCCGCCATTTCTGATTCTGATTTGAACCTGATCCAACTGCCCCGGATTAATGATCGGAAATCTTATTTCTTCCCCGGAATCGACTGGAGTACCGTTCACACTCAATTGAATAACCGGTTGTTCAGCCAGTTCAGTAAAACCATCTATCTGAAAATCGTCGATATTGATACGACCCCCTTCCTCTTTTTCAAATCGAAATCGAACAGGATCCGGGATCGTTACCGGAATTGAATACTCTTCAAGCTGATCAGTCAATTCTACATTCTCCCCAGCCTGCTGCCATGTATCCCCGTCGTCAGTTGAATAGTGCAGACTGATCACTCCACCCGTATCGTTACTGAACCCGGCATTTGCTGCATAAAAACGTACTTCACCGGCTCCCTCATCGTAATCAAAAAGCATTTCCAGAAGTCCGTCGCGCAACCTTACACTTTGCTCTCCATTTTTCCGGTCACCATCCATGGTACCGACAAGCGAATCATCCAGAAGCCATTCACCTGATTCGAAATCAACAGTACCCGATGTATAACTCCCTTTTGAACCCGATTCAAAATCTTCCGTCAGTTGAGCAAAAACCGATGGAGTACCATATATTATTAAAATCAATGAAATGAGAGTGCTCCGTAACAGTGTACTCTTTTTGGGGAAATTCCTCATAAATAGGTGATACTACAGGATTCATTCTTAAATATTCAGGGCAAAAGGTAGCAAATTCTTTATAAAACGGCTCAGGCATTTGGGTTGGACTTTGTTCTACCAAATATGTCATCCTAAACGAAGTGAAGAATCTCATCGTAAAGAAGTCAAAAAAAGAGATTTTTCGCATGACTCAGAATGACCAAACTCTTTGGTTTCACAATACCCTCTCCTTTTGTAAATCATTCAGAAAAGAAAATTTTTCTCTTTATCTCCACAAGGATATATTCCACGCAGTAATTTACATGACTAATCAAATAGAATGATAAACGAACCCGGTTTTGTCTCGGATCAAGTCGGTTGGATTGAAGTGATCTGCGGCGGTATGTTTAGCGGTAAAACCGAAGAATTGATACGAAGGGCCAAAAGAGCCCACATCGCCGGACAACGGGTTGTAGTCGTAAAACCTGCCATCGACAACCGCTACAGCAACACCGAGGTCGTCTCCCATAACGAAAATGCCCTGCCTGGAATCCAGGTGGATACGGCTGACCAGATTATCCTTCTAACCTCCACCGCAAAAGTTGTTTGCATTGACGAGGCTCAATTTTTTGATGATCGCATTATCGATGTGGCGAATACCCTGGCAAACGATGGCAAACGGGTAATCGTTGCCGGACTGGATATGGATTTTGAAGGCAAGCCTTTTGAACCGATGCCGCAGCTTCTGGCCATCGCAGAGTTTGTAACTAAACTACATGCCATCTGTTCTGAAAGCGGGATGATCGCCAATTTTTCCCAAAGAGTTGTTGAAAATCAGGACAAGGTGCTGGTCGGTGAAAAGGACGCATACGAACCAAGAGCCCGCCACTGTTTCCGCCCTCCGGTTGACAAAAAGCGGGGAAAACCGATTCCAAGCATGAATCCCATCAAAAAAACAGAAGAAACTAAAGAGTAAATCGAATGAATATACTTCGCGGAATTATTGGAATGGCCGTCATCATTGGTATTGCGTTCATGTTGAGCAAAAACCGAAAAGCGGTCAACTGGAAACTTGTGGGAACCGGCCTCGGTATTCAGTTTTTCCTGGCAGTCTTAATCCTGAAAGGATCGGATATGGCTGAAGTCTGGGCTCCTCTTGGATGGCCCAAGGATTTCTTTAGCTGGGTTTCCAGCTTTTTTGTGGTCGTGCTCGACTTTACCACTGCCGGTGCAGAGTTTATTTTCGGTGATCTTGCCAAGAGTCCGGGTATGGAAGATAGTCTTGGAAATTTCTTTGCATTTCAGGTTCTGCCGACCATTGTCTTCTTTGCATCGCTGACCGCTGTGCTCTATCACTATGGAATCCTCCAGAAGATCGTGAGCCTGATGTCGAAGGGAATGCAGAAATTGATGGGTACTTCAGGTGCTGAATCTCTCTCTGTCGTTGCAAATATCTTTGTGGGACAGACCGAATCACCACTTGTGATTAAACCCTACATCAGTAAGATGACGCAGTCTGAGCTGCTAACGGTTATGACCGGAGGTATGGCAACTATCGCCGGGGGAGTTATGGCTGCATATGTTCAGATGCTGGGGAATTCCTATGCCCTCGCTAATGATGTACCGCTGGATGTAGGCCGCCTTCTGTTCGCCGAACAGCTGCTTGGAGCCAGTTTAATGGCAGCACCTGCTGCTCTTGTAATTGCCAAAATTCTCTACCCTGAAACTTCTGAGCCTGTTACAAAAGGTGATGTAAAAATGAGCGTGGAACAGACCGATGCAAACGGGATTGATGCTGCTGCATCCGGTGCCGGTTTAGGACTGAAACTGGCAGCCAATGTGGGTGCAATGCTTCTTGCATTTATCGCTCTGCTAGCCATGGCAAACTACTTTCTTTTTGAGATCGGGGAACTTACAGGTTTCAATTCTCTCTTTCCGGAGTTTGAACTGACCATTGAAACCCTGCTTGGATGGGCTCTTGCTCCTATCGCATTTTTAATGGGAGTACCCTGGGCAGACGCCGTTAATCTTGGATCCTTGCTGGGAACAAAGGTGGTGTTGAATGAATTTGTGGCCTATCTGCAAATGGCCGATATGGTTTCAGAAGGGACGCTATCACCCAAAACCATCACTATGGCTACCTTTGCACTTTGCGGTTTTGCAAACTTCTCCTCTATTGCCATTCAGATTGGCGGTATTGGAGGATTAGCACCCAATAGAAAATCAGACCTGGCCCGATTTGGCCTGATGGCCGTATTGGCCGGAACCATGGCTAACATGATGACGGCAACTATTGCCGGTATTCTTTTTTGAGGGTAAGTAGACCAGACTCGTCATCCTGAACAATAGTGAAGGATCTTCTAGTAAGGAAGTAAAAACCGGGAGATTCTTCGCGGGGCTCAGAATGACTGAAGCGTCATCCTGAACGGAGTGAAGGATCTCAAAGTGAGGAAGTAATAACCGGAAGATTCTTCGCGGGGCTCAGAATGACTACAACGTCATCCTGAACGATAGTGAAGGATCTCTTAGTGAGGAAGTAAAAACCGGGAGATTCTTCTCCCGACAACTGTCGGGATCAGAATGACCAGTAAATCCTTCATAAATTGAATATCATATATTCTGTTTTTAAAGCCTCATATTAATGGTATTTTAATAACTTGCGATTGAAATCGGCCCTAATGGCTAAATGTGCATAAAAGGTACATTTCCACATGAAAAATCACATTTTAAACACTCTGTTCATCTCAACCCTGTTTCTGCTTGCATCCTGTTCAGACAGACCGGAAAGAGATGATTCTCCCGTCCTTGCAAGTACCGGCGGACAGACACTCACTCTGCAAATGGCTCTGAATGAGATACCTGAATCCGTTCTTCAACAAGACAGCGTAGAAGCAATCAATCGATTTACCGATCAGTGGGTGAACCAGACAGTCGCTGTACAACATGCTGAAAACATTGGTCTGGACAGGACAGCTGAATTTAACAGGAGGCTCCAGCGGCAGAAAAATCAGCTATTGGAACAGACACTGAAAGATTACCTGATCGATCAAAATCTGGAACAGACTGAAGTATCTGTAGAGGAGGCACAGACCTATTATCAGGCACACAAGGATCAGTTTACGCTCAATGAGAAATATGTGCGCTATCGCCACATCACAACTGCAACTCGTACAGATGCCGATAATGCAAACCGCGACTTGATGCGTGGTGAAGACTGGCGGGAGATTTTAGATAAATACAGTGTAAACCCCGATCTTCAGTTCCGGCAGTCTCAGCAGTTCTGGCCAATTTCAATGGCAGGTGGTGATATCCCGATGCTAAATCGATTTTTGAATCGAATAGGGCTTTCAGAACGATCCTCCATTCATGCACATGGCGGGCAGTTTCATCTGGTTCAGCTGATGGAGGAACGACCCGCAGGAGACAATCCAGATCTCGACTGGCTTATCCCTCAAATCCAGCAGTGGCTGAAACTGGAGAAAGCCCGAAGAATCGCCAACAGTTACGTACGAAATCTTTATCTTGAGGCAACTTCGAATAATGAAATTGACCGGGCTAACGTTAGCGATATCGAAAACATACTATCCGGCTATCAAAACTGAACTCAACAAGTAAATTTTTTCCAAGGAAGTAATGACACATTTTTTTAAGACACTCCTTTTTTTAACTGCTATCATCACCATTTTTGCTTCATCCATCTTCGCTCAGGAGAACCGGGTTGCAGATCAAATTGTGGCTGTAGTCAACGACCGGATCATTCTCAAATCGGATGTGGATGAAGAAGTTCGAAATTATATGAACCAGTCAGAAGCTCAAGGCCAGGATGTTGAGTTCACCGAAGATCTTTGGTACAGTGCTCTTCAAAGCATGGTTGATAACTATGTGATGCTGGAACAGGCTGAAGTTGATTCGGTTACCGTTTCAGATGACATGGTGAACCGTCAGATGGATCAGCGTATTAATGAACTTGTAAGACAGGCCGGCAGTGAACAGGCTCTTGAAGAGGCATTCGGTAAAAGCATTATCCAGCTCCGTTCTGACTTTCGCGACCAGTTTCGTGAACAGATGATTGTACAGCGGCTTCAGCAAGAAAAAATGGGTGAAATTACAATTACACGCCCTGAAGTTGCCGAATTTTTCAACAGTATTCCTGAGAATGAAGTCCCTATGATACCTGAGCAGGTCGGGGTATCACAAATTGTTATCATTCCCCAGCCACTTGAAGATGCAAGGACACAGGCTATAGAGAAAGCAGAAGCGATCAGGGACTCTATTGTCAATCACGACAAGGATTTTGAAGAGATGGCCCAAGAATACAGTGAAGATGTTTCATCACAACGGGGCGGCTCTCTTCCACTCATGCCAATCAACGACCTTGTTGCGAACTACTCAGCAGCGGCAACAGCACTGGATGAAGGTGAAATTTCAGAAGTAGTTCGCACTGAATTCGGTTATCATGTCATTCGGCTGGATGAACGTAGCGGTGACCAGATTGCAACAAGCCACATTCTCATAAAAGTGGATGATTCCCAGATTGATGAGGATTTTGCAATAGAACGACTTGAATCAATTCGGGACAGCGTGCTAAACCATGATAAATCATTCAGTGAAATGGCGCGCAATAACTCCGAAGACCCCAGAACAAAAGATCTTGGAGGACGAATTTCCAATCCGGAAACCGGTGAACGCCTAATTCCGATGAATCAGCTTGACCCCTCCCTCTACCGTATTGTTCTACTTCTCGAAGAAGAAGGAGAAATTTCTGAACCAAGGTCATTTAATCTGGAAGGACAAAATTCCAAACGGGCCTACAGAATAGTGCGACTGGACCGGCACGTTCCTGAACATCGTGCCAATCTGGACCAAGACTATGAACGGCTTCGGGCCATCGCGCAGCAACAAAAACAGATGAATGAATTTTCAGCTTGGATTGAAGAAATCCGTGAACAGGTCTATATCGAGTTTAAAATTCCAATGCCTGATGTAGATGGCTTAGAGGATCCTGTTGTAGATCCGCAAGCAGATCCGGAAACTGAGGTGGAGATTCAGCAATGAGTTCTTCCCGGCCAGAAGCACCGGAGGAGATCGCTGTTTCTTTCAGCGAGGCATTCTCTAATATTAAAGGGGAGATTTCAAAAGTAGTGGTTGGTCAGTCAGAAGTTGTTGATCAGCTGCTGATATCTCTCTTTTCAGGTGGCCACTGTGTGCTTGTCGGTGTGCCCGGACTTGCTAAAACACTGCTTATTCATACCGTTGCTGACACACTTAATTTGAGTTTCAGCAGAATTCAGTTTACACCCGATCTGATGCCGGGTGATATCACCGGTACTGAAGTGATTGAAGATGACAAAGAGACCGGCCGAAAGCACTTCAAATTTATCAAAGGACCTATTTTTGCCAACATAGTGCTGGCAGACGAGATCAACCGGACACCGCCAAAAACACAGGCTGCGCTTCTTGAAGGCATGCAGGAGCACAAAGTTACAGCGTCAGGACAAACATTTACTCTCGACGATCCCTTCTTTGTTCTGGCTACTCAAAACCCTATTGAACAGGAAGGAACCTACCCTCTGCCGGAGGCTCAACTCGACCGTTTTATGTTTCAGATCAATCTCAACTATCCAAGTCCGGATGAAGAGAAACAAATTGTAAAGCAAACAACATCTGTCCGAATATCTGACATTCGGCCTGTATTGGAAAAAGATCAGATACTGGACTATCAAAAACTGATTCGCGAGGTGCCTGTACCTGAGCAGGTGCTGGATAAAACCATCAAATTAGTTACACAAACAAGACCTAACACCGAGCAGTCCACCGAATGGGTGGATTCATACCTCAGCTGGGGAGCCGGGCCGAGAGCCTCGCAATATCTGATTTTAGGAGCCAAAACACGCGCGCTTTCGCAGGGAAGATTCAATGTTGAGTGGCCGGATATTGAAGCTCTTGCGGTGCCCGTTTTGCGACACAGAATTGTAACCAACTACGCTGCAGAAGCGGATGGATATACAACAGAAGACATCATCCTGAAGCTTTTGAAGGAGCTGTAGGTTCAAATCTCTCATGCGGTTCACACCTCATTAACGAATGTATATCGCAATGTTTAGTGGCTTTAACCCAGTACTTCCCATTCTGATCCTGGTACCGGGTGTTATCCTTGCACTTATCGTAGCATACTTCAGCTACAACACACTGGACAAGGCAGGCCCGTTAAAAAAATGGAGCCTGATCTTACTCCGTTCCTCCTCCCTGCTTATACTTCTCACTCTGCTGCTAAACCCATTCCTGGTGAATGAGCGGATTGAAAGTAATGAGCCTAAAATTGCGATCTATCTGGATAATTCTCAAAGCACAGCAGTCGAGAAGGGAGAGTACGAAGGACTTCAACAATATGAAGATCTGATTGAAGAACTCAGGGCAGAACTGGATGATCAGGCGGAATATGTTGATTATATCTTTGGCAATCAGGTTGAAAGCAGTTCAGAAATAGATGGCAGTGAAACTGAAACCCGTCTTGACAATGTTCTCATTCACCTTCTTGAAAACGAATATCAGTACAGTGCCGCAATACTCTTTAGCGACGGAATCATCACCGGCGGTAGAAATCCGATCTTTTCATCTGCAGAACTATCCATACCGCTTATAACCGTTCCTTTGGGTGATACGACTGCTGTAAGAGACATCGCAGTATCAGATGTCAACTATAGCTCGCCAATCTACACAAACACTTCCAATCAAATATCGGCAGACATACAGCATCAGCAGACAGAGGGTGAGCGGACCGAAGTAAGATTGATTCAAGACGGAGAGGTAGTCGACTCGGAGACCATTAATTTTCAGTCTGCATCCGGTTCGCAACTGATTGAGTTTACCCGTGAGTATGATGAGCCTGGTTTTTACAACCTGACGATTGAAGCCGTTCCTGTGGATGATGAATTTTCCGATGATAACAACAGGTACTCTTTTAGTCTGGAAGTGCTGGATGATAAAACCCGAATTCTGTCACTTGCATTTGGTGTTCACCCCGATGTAGCTGCCATCCGGAATCATATTTCTACAGATATTCAAAATGAACTGCTTCAATCCAATTGGCTTGGCGGAGATCGTTTCTCAGGCATCGATATACTGGAACCCAATGAGGATACAGATAAGATTGATTTGGTTATTTTACACGGATTGCCTCCCTCCGATTCGGAAATAGAAAACCGTGTTGAAGAGTTGATTTCCGATTCCCCTGTTCTATTCTTTACTATGCCCGGCTCTGCTGCTTCGCAATCACTTCAAGAAATCAAACCGTTCTCAGCAGAAAATGTAGAATCCGTTCTTGATGTTCGACCGGTACAAATTTCTGATGAACGGTCTCACTCTCTGCTGGAGTTGGACATACCGGCAGAACGTACGCTCCCCGCACTTCGTGCATATTCTGCAAATTATTCACTCTCTCCGGCAGCCGAAAACCTTTTGGGTTCAAATTTTCAAGGGAGTCCGACTGACATTCCCTTTCTTATTGCTGATGAGAGTTTAAACAAGAGAATTGCCGCTGTTAACGCGTTTGGCTGGCATCGCTATAAAATCAACCGTCAGGAGAGTGTTCAATCCTTTTTTGAAACCTTTATGACGAATCTGGTATCGTGGACATCAACATCTCCCGGCGACAGAAATCTGACATTAACACCTGTCAAAAATCAGTTCACAGAGAATGAAAATGTACAAATCCGGGCAACGCTGACAAATGAATTCGGGGAACCGGAAACAAACGGAATTATCCGGTTAGAACTAAATGATTATGAACAGGCAGAAGAAACCCGATCATACAGAATGACTCATTCCGGTACAGGTAATTATTCTGCAGACCTGGGGCAACTCCCTGAAGGAATCTATCAGGTTGATGGAGAAGCTGAAGTTGGGAGCAGAACGATAGGAACTGACGAAACACGGGTAATAGTAGGAAGGTCATCCATTGAGCTGGTCAATACACAAAGAGATGATGCACTATTGAATGGCCTTGCAGAAAACAGTGGCGGGATATTTCTGAATGATCACAATTTTTCCCGGATCAATGCATTTTTAGATGAGAATGATTTGCTCGAAGCAGAAGAAGATCAGGTTACAGAAAATTCTTACATCAGGGATTTCGAACTGGTCTGGTTTTTTATAGTGCTTGGTTTGTTGACTGCAGAGTGGCTCATCCGGCGTTCTCTATCCTTGGTTTGACCTTTTCTGAATCAGTAAGTAAGAGACATAAAAAAACCCGACCCTGTACAACAGGATCGGGTATAAATGTAATTAACAGTTATTTTAGAACTGATTTTCAGGTGTTCCCGGTTGCTGCTGTTGCTGTTCAGCCTGAGAATCCATCATCATTTCCTGCACTCGCTGTTGCAGTTCAGGATCTTGCTGAAGGGCCATGTTCAGCTCCATGAATCGCTCCATATCCATTCCTTCAGCTTCAATGGCTTCTGTCATCTCTTCGTCTAGTTTCTGTTCCAATTCACTTACGGCTTCAGAGGCAGATTCAAATTTCTCAATATCTTCCTGAGATACGTTCAGATCCTCATCAGACTGTTCGTTAAACCGGGCTTCAGCAATCAGATTGTACGTTTCGACATCCAATCCTTCCTCTTCAACAATAGCTACCATTTCATTCTGTGCTCCCATTTGAATTTCCTGAGCTACCGTTGAAACTTCAACAAACTCTTGAAGTTCTTCATCAGAAACATCCACTTCCATAGCGGGTTCTTCCCCTTGCTGAAGCTGATCCTGCATTTGACCCTCTTGCTCTTGCGGTGCCTGCTGTTCACCCATCTGTGTATCCTCCTGTGACTCAGATTGGCAGGCCAGCATAGAAAGAGATAGGATAATCAGTGATAAAAAAGAAGTTTTCATAATAAATATTTTCTTGTATTAAAGGTTAGATGAAACTTACTCCTCTAACAGTTCTAACCTGTGAGTGTTTCCTTATTTATAGGATTTAATATCTGTTTACTCGTATTTACGAATGCCTAAAGATAAAATTATTGAGGGATAGTTTAAATGATATACAATTGGAGTCATACTAAAACACTTTCTAAAGTACCTGAAGTAAACTAAGTGCGATCGTTTTATCTCTGAAATAAGTAATCGCTACTCCAACGAAACAATTGAGTCTGGTAGTTCTTCAACTTGAATTTCGTCTTCATTCAAAGCCTTCATTAACCCGGTTTAAGGCGTACTCATCTTTATGTTGTTTGTCATAGAGTTTGATAGGAAACAACAGTTAAACAGAATGGAGTAATAATGAAGTCATTAAGAAGAAATCGTAAAGTTTTTATAAGCTATGAGCCATTCAACAGAATCCTTTAGTAGAGCTCTCAATGACGATTTTGTACATGTTTATAAATTTTTTTTATTTTCGAATTGCAGGAAAATTAGGTGTTAAAGCCTGCCATATATGGCTAATCGCTAATCTATCAGTTTAATTTTAAAAGGGAGGAAATTATGACTGTAGAAACAGAAGCATTAAACGGAGTAGACGTTGAACAATTAACAGATACCATTAACCAGGTAAATGATAATCAGGACCTTGCAAAGTTCAACTTTCGTGCACATACAGAATGGATGAATGGTGCATTATCACGTACCGAAATTCAGGATTTTTACGGTGCGGGCAAAGAAGATAATTCACGGAGTGAACCATTCGTAATGGAAGGTGACGAACTTTCTGTATTATTAGGATCCAATAAAGCACCCAACGCAGTGGAAACCGTACTACATGCGCTTACCTCATGTCTTGCTGTGGGATTTGTTTACAATGCAGCTGCAAAAGGTATAGAGATAGAAGATCTGAGCTTCGATATCAGTGGAGACTTAGATCTTCACGCTTTCCTTGGCCTTTCAGATGAAAGCAGGCCGGGTTATGATAATATTAAGGTCAGCTACAAGGTTAACTGTGATGCTTCACGGGAAGAAGTGGAAGAATTATGTGAATACGTTCAGAAAACTTCACCCGTAATGGATATTATTAAAAATCCCGTTCCGGTTACCGTTGAAATGGTTAATTGAATCGCAAACAAATCAAAGGTTAAATAGCGATGTGAATTAACTTCACATCGCTTTTTTTGTGCCCGGCATGGGTAATTCTATAGGATACAAATCCTGAAAACAAACTGATAACGGACTGTTTCAATTCGATTCCGGTCAGCACTGCCGACCATTCGCTGTATCTGTATAATGTTCCGGTTTTTTGTAACTCTCAGGATGAATAGTCTGGCTGTAGTGACTGCCTTTCTTCATTGATTTTTCCAGGGGCAGCACCATATCACTATGGGTAATAGGCTTAACGAGGTAGTCGACAAACCCTGTTTTTTTTTGCACGGACGATGTGTTTATTGTCTGAATTGCCTGAAATGTAGATGACCGGAACAGTACTGAATGAGCGTATGCGGCTCACAACTTCAATTCCGTCAATATCCCCATTTATAGAAACATCCATCAACACTACATCTGGCTGGTGCTCTTTTATTTTTTTAATGGCATCTTCTCCGCTTGATGCCTTGGCTACAACCTTAAAACCGATCTTTTCTACGATTCTCTCTTCAACAATTGCAAGGAGCATATCGTCTTCAACGATGATTACAGTGCCTTTCAAATAGTTATTTTCCATGTTCTTCATCCGTTAGTTCATGTAGTAAGACGACTACAAATATCATTGGTTACAATCTTTTTTTAAGAATGGATATAGACTGAATTAACCGGATGCTTTTAATAAAAACCTATCCCTATTGCCCTATGATCAGTGATCGATTGCTGAAGCATTCAAGAATTCTTAATAAAGGAATAAACAACTGTCTTTTCTTTTTCGACTTTAAGCCGCATTAGTCAGCATTTCTCCTGATAAGCAGAATAGATTGTGGTTCACATAATGGGAAAGAGAATCATAGAGTTATATGTGAATTTATTGTTTCCACTTAGAAAAGTTTGTACCGTACATTTCAAACAATTGCACCACAATTGTTTAAAATCACAAAATATGTCTGGGGTGAGACAGACTTCTAGTCCCCTCAAATGATCCAAAACTGAGTAGATTGCACGACTCTCGAATACTATCTCTTTTTTGATAAGTACCTGGGAAGGGACTTCCCGACTCGTCAACCGACGAGTTCCCCTTCGGCGGGACAGGCTTCTCGTCCCTTCAAATGTTTCAAAACTAAGTAGATTGGCACGAATCTCGATCTACCATCTCTATTTTTTGATAAGTACCTGGGAAGAGACTTCCCGACTCGTCAACCGGCGAGTTCCCCTTCGGCGGGACAGGCTTCTCGTCCCTTCAAATAATCCAAAATTGAGTAGATTGGCACGACTCTCGATCAATATCTCTTTTGACAAGTACCTGGGGCGGGACTTCCCGACTCGTCAACCGACGAGTTCCCCTTCGGCGGGACAGGCTTCTCGTCCCTTCAAATGTTTCAAAACTAAGTAGATTGGCACGAATCTCGATCTACCATCTCTATTTTTTGATAAGTACCTGGGAAGGGACTCGAACCCTTACGTTGTCGCCAACATCGGATTTTGAGTCCGACGCGTCTACCAATTCCGCCACCCAGGCATTAAAAATCTGATGGTTCCAAAAGCAGGATGCTAATATAAGCAGGCTGTCAAACAATAGAAAAATATATTTACATCATTCTACTTACATTATATCAATCTTTGCTTTGTGTTAAATGAGGATTGAAATTGAATGCAGAACAGATAACATATCAACAGAATTCTTAGTAGATTTAAACAGTTACAAGAACCTGAATATATACACTTATGAAGAAAGCATTCGTCGGAAGTTTAGTGGGAATCGCCATTGTTATTGCACTCGACTCATTTGCACGAGTCATACTCTCTATCTATATGGGTCTGGACTTGCCTATGGTCTCCTATTCGGAATATCCGGGTCTTGTTTGGCCTATGTTGATCACATTTATCGGTGGATTTTCAGCTTTTTTCGGTGCCATGTTTTCCCTCACCTATGGGCGTTCACACAGGTATGTTAACATGATAAGCTACCTCATTCTTATCATTCTTTTGAGATACGGGCAGATCTACCTTCTCACCGGTAAAGAGTCACTGTTTTATCCGATTACCGTTCTGGTTCTCTCTCTTGGCGGACTTCTCATTGCTTGGCAAATAACCGGCAATACACAAAAATCGGTTACAGACACCCAATATGAAGATGAAGCAACAGACGTTGAACATTCACATCACGAGCCCAAAATGTAAATCTCAGCTACTGAGGAGGTCAGCGTTGTACATCTGATACTTAACCCAACACTTCATCACGAGACTGACCACGCCAGTCAGCCACCTGATCAGCTATAGCATTTCGGATCTGTTCCAAAAGCTGTAACTCATCATCAGTCGTTAACCCTTCCGTGGAAACCGGATCCAGAATTTTCATCTTCACTTTTACATCCGGCTGAAATACCCAGTTTTTCTTAGGCAGACATTCCTGCGTACCATCAATAGCAATCGGTAATACGGGTACCTGCTCTCGAATAGCTAAATCAAAAGCTCCTGGGGCAAAACGGTTAATTTTACCACTTCTGGATCGTGTACCTTCCGGAAAAAAGATGACCGAAATGTTTCGATCCAGATAGTATTTACATTTCTTGAATACTCCGACCCTCTTACTGGATGAGGATCTGTCCACTGATATATCGCCGGACATATTCATCATCCAGCCGACTACCGGTAGCTTAAAAAGCTCCTTTTTGGCAACCCACTTCATCTCCCAGGGCAGATTTGAAATCACAGGGATATCGGCATTTGAGAGGTGATTGCTTACCATAACATAGGGATGACGGTCGTCTATCTCCTCCCCTCCCTCGATTTTCACGTTCCAGTTCGGGTTCACCTTTGAGATAAAAAATCCAAGTTTTCTGAACCATTTCCCAGTTCTGTAGTGAATCGGGTCACGGTCAAAGATCCTTATGACAGCCAAAAGTGGTAGCCAAAAGGTGATTAGAAGAATAATTCCCGTCCAGATTAACAGAGATGTTATTCGCTGCATCATAGCGGAAATACTGTCTAAAATTTAGGTATAAAACTCTTAATGATACCCCACACGCCTTTTGCCGGTTTTCTTGAACGTTTGTTCCGTTCAACAGCTTTCTCAACAATAGGTGGAAGGGTCACATTTTTAAGATCTTCTACAACCGGATCTTTTGTGGAAGTTTTTTTCTGCTCTTTGGCCCGGCTTTTTTCACTCTTTTTGTCTGAACCGGACTCTTTTTTTGAACTTCGATTCTGATCTGAAAATTTTTTGTTGTCCTCTTTTTTCTGACGCTGATCTGAATCAGATTTCTGATCAGGTGCATTACTACCGGGGCGCTGTTTTTTAGAATCATCTAAATCTGATGAATCCTGCTTCTGTGGTTTGGACGATTTCGATTGTTTAGAAAAGCGGCTTTGATCGTTACCTTTTCTCGTCTCTTCCTGTTGCGATCCCTTATTCTCTTTCGAAGATGATCCGGAACCTTTTTTATACTCACTTTCCCACGTAAATTCGGTGTTTTCACCAAAATTACGAGGTAGCTCAATGTGCTTTAATGTATTCCCTTTAATTCGCTCAATATCTCGGAATTTTTTACTATCTCTACGGGTAACAAACGTAATCGCAATTCCGGTTTTATCGTACCGTCCCGTACGACCAATTCTATGAATATAGTCATCGGTGTTATTGGGAACATCGTAGTTTATGATAATCGATACCTCTTTGATGTCAATACCGCGGGCAAGAACATCCGTAGCCACTATAACCGGAACCTTACCATTTTTGAAGGCACTCAAAGCGCGGTTTCTTTCATCCTGAGAACGATCACCGTGGATGCTTTCAGAATTGATTCCCTCCTGTTTCAGAAGCCGGTGAAGTTCATCCGTTCCCTTTTTCGTGGAAGTAAAAATGATACAGGAATCCCACTTCAACTCATTGAAAATCTTTTTAACAAGCGGAATCTTCTGTTCACTCAGCAGCGTGTATGCCCGCTGTTCCACCTGCTTGGAAGGTTTTGATCTCTCGATCTCCACGCCCTCCGGGTTCTTCATAATTCCACCGGCCAGACTCTGAATCTCATTCGGCATGGTTGCGGAAAAGAGCAGTGTTTGTCGCTCCTCCGGCAGCCAGGAGATAATTTTGCGGATATCAGGCAGGAATCCCATATCAAGCATTCGATCCGCTTCATCCAGTATGAAGTAGTCTATATTTGAAAAGTCGATGTTAATCACTTTGTTCTGATCCATCAGCCTTCCCGGTGTGGCAACAATAATATCCACGCCCGCTTTAATTGCTTTTACTTGTTCGGAAAAATCACTGCCGCCGATTACGGTAGCCGATGTTAATCCGGTGTGGTATCCGATGGCAAAAATTTCTTCGTCAATCTGTTTGGCCAGCTCACGTGTCGGGCTCAGAATCAGCGCTTTTACACCTTCACGCTTATCGTTGTTTTTTAAAATTTGGTCCATTATTGGGATCACAAATGCACCCGTTTTACCGGTACCGGTTTGCGCAGTGGCAATCAGGTCTTTTCCGGATAACACAATGGGAATGGCTTTCTCTTGTACAGGGGTGGGCTCATCAAATTGTACATCCCGCAATCCTGCGAGCAGAGATTCAGAAAGGTTTAAATCAGTAAACTTCAAATGTCAGTCTTTTAATACGGTTAAATAGTGGTTTATGAACAAGCATGTAATATAAGAAAATTGCATGAGACTTATGCATGTTCAGTCAACCGAGTATCAGTACTACATTGATTTATCATTGAGAAGCTTACAGAAAAGTAGAATAAGTCAGTAAACTGTTAAAAAAGTGTATAATCAATTTATCGAAATGAACCTGATTCGTCTTCATAAATCAGCCTGAGTTAATGGGAAGCTAACATTTTGCGCTTCTGGCAACCGGCAATTAAATTATTTCGACATTCGACATTCGACATTCGATATTCAATATTTATCAATCCTTTAATGCTCTCTCCCTGCCCCAGTGGCGAAATATGGAAATGGTAAATCCGGCCATCAGCATAAAAGTACCCAGCCAAACAACGGATACAAACGGCTTCTCTTCCGCCACGATCAGAATCCAATCTTCTTCAAACTCCTCATCCAGTCCATCAACGGTGATCTCAATTGTATCCGTCTCCGGGTAGATGCTGCTGAAAAAGATCTCCATATTCCACCGTTCAATTTCCAGTGGAGGTGAATAGGTGTAGCTTCTATCATCTTCGGTGTAAACAGCAAAAAGCGGTTCAACTTCATACGTATTGCCGCTTGGCATATGTTCAACTTGAACCTTTGCCCTGACTCCAATTTGAGTGTTTTCAGGAACGCTCTCTTCACTGGCAGGGGTAAACTGGGTGAATGTAAACGCAAACGGGCCGGCTTCGATCGTCTCCCCTTCCTGGATTTCAATCGTCTGACGACCCTCCTCTGCTGTCTCGCCTGTCTCTCCAGTTCCGGGCATTTCATTTTGGTTAGCCTGACTCTCAATCTCTTCGTTCCGATCGGCAACATACTGGCTACCGGCCACATACAGATAGATATCACTTATTATTCCGGTTTTTACATGCGGATCCACAGACCAATCGATGTTGTTCATCGAAGAAGTTGTCATCATCGGATAAACAATCGGATCCATATAAAACGGATCCCCACCATCAACAGGCTCAAATTTAATTCGATAGGTCTGTTGTCCGGGACGCGGTGTATCTGATACATCAAACCCCTCATAGGTTACCATGTATTCATCATTGACCAACTTGGGCCGGTCCAACTCTAATTCAAACATCTCTACAGGCTGTGTAACCGGGAAGCCTTCTTCATCAAATACATCGCCTGCAGCTATTCTGTTATTGTACTGTGCTGTCTGCTGATCCAGTAACGGCACCGTATAAACAGAAGATGCAATGATACCGAGAAGAAGCGCGCCAAAACCTATGTGCGTTACTGTTCCGCCAATTAGTTTAGGATTTTTCCGGATCAGGCTGAACAGTACCGTTCCGTTCCCAATCACCGTAAACCAGGCAGCAAAAATATAAACCATGTAGTAAAGATTACGAACCTCACCAAATACAATGGATACAACCGTAGCAATTGATGTTAATATCAAAGGCATAATCATCTTCTCTGCCAGGCTTTCCCAGGTGTGTTTCTGCCAGAACAGGTATTGACCTATAACTGTGGCTAATGCCATGATAATAGCTATCGGCATGCTCCAGTCATTATAAAACTGAATTTCAGGAGGAGTCGGGTTATCAACGAACAACCGGCCTAGGATCGGTGAACTGGTTCCGATAATGATGATAAAACCGAGGATAAAAAGAAGAATGGCCCCGGTAAACGTCATAAACTCCTTACTCAGGAATTTAGACTCTTTGTCAACTGAGGGAATCTCATTGTATCGGTAGAGATAAAAACCAATTCCCAAAAGTGAGATGACAAGAATAAACAGCAGCAGCTGGCCGTACAGGCCCAAATCCACAAAACTATGAACTGATTGATCAGCCAAAACTCCCGACCGCGTTAAAAAGGTTTGATAGATTATGGCCATATAAGCCAGGATTGCAAAAAACAGGGAGGCTTTGTGTGCCCTTTCACTCATCCGCTGAATAATCATTGCATGAATGCCCGCTGTTCCAATCAACCATGGTACAAGCGAGGCGTTTTCAACCGGATCCCATGCCCAGTAACCGCCGAATGAAAGAGTTTCATACGCCCAGTACCCACCAAGGAAGATAGCGGTCAGCAGAGAAAGGTTTGCTGCCAGTGTCCAGGGCAAAGCCGGACGAATCCATTCATGATATGTTTTTGTCCATAGAGAGGAGATCGCAAAAGCAAAAGGTACAGTCATCATTGCAAACCCAACAAAGATGATCGGTGGGTGTATCATCATCCACGGACTTTTCAGCAGATCATTCAGTCCGGAACCGTCAGACGGTACAAAATCCGGGTTAGCCTGGATAAACGGGGCATTTGGCATCTCCTCTGCAATGGTACGGAAAGGTGTCGCTCCGATTTTGGTAAAACCAAGATCCCATCCCACAAGCATAGATAGTAAAAAAACCTGTGTAAGCATCATCACAAACATCACCGGGGCACGGTATGGTTTTCGGGTCCAACGAATGAGTCCGGTTCCTACCAGGAATCCACAGAGAACCCAGAGCATAAAACTCCCTTCCTGTCCGCCATAAAATGCTGAAAATAGATATTTTGTTTCCAGATCCAGACTGGTGTAGTTCCAGACATAGTAATACTGGAACTGATGCGTCATAATAAGATAAATCAGAGCACCGGAAGAAATGAGGACAAAAAGACCCTTGGCCATCCAGATCCAGTTGGCGTAGGTTTCAAACTTTTTTTCCTCTTTGACAGCTGACAGAGCGTAGAGAATAAGTCCTGCAAATGAAACGGCAAAAGCACCGCTTAAAAAGAGATTACCGATTTGTGCAATCATAGATGAATAGAATTCAGAGAGTTGAATCAGATCAGACAGGTTGACAGTTTAAAGAGCCGGCTGTACAATTTTACATTCCGGCTGTTTCGGCAGGTTCAAAATCAGGATTGTCATTGTACTTCGACGGACACTTCATCAGCATCTCATCTGCATGGAACACATTGTTTCTCATTTCACCAATAACAACAAGCTGGGTTGCCTGCTCAAAATTGTTTGGTTTTGGCCTAGGGTATACGACTCGCCGAACGTTGCCGTCTTCATCCAGCATGTGAAAACTGAACTGCATAGTTTCGCGCGAAAACCCATACTCTTTATCCTTATCCCATTTCCCCACAACATGGGAGTTCGATCGATCGGCAGCCTGTTCAAAATTGACATAGGTGCTGATACTGTTTCCAAAGTTGTACATCAGCAGTGATGTAAACAGGACAATTGAGAAAACTCCAAGCAACAATTTAGGTTTCATTCTTTTGTAAATCGGTTATTTATAGTTTTAAAAATCTTTCAGGATGCCGAGGAAGTTTCGGTTTCTTCTTCAGCTTTTTTTCGGTCCGCTTCAACCTGCTGTTCCAGACCTGTTACTTTATTATCCAGCCGGATAATGAAAAAGAGCAGAACAAGCCAGATGATCAGACTAACTCCAAGCACCACGTAAATAAGATCGTTTGACGACATAAACTGGATAAATGCAGAAGCTTCTTCCGCCCCGGCTCCCTCCCATTTGTCGCTGTAGCTTTGAGTCAATGTATCAACGGCGCTTGTGGCTGTATCTTGTACAAAATTCAATTTCATGATAGCTGTGCTTCTTCAGTAATTTCCTTAACACGTTTATAACGGTTGATAATATCCATTATCCAAATTGATAAACCAATAAATCCTATGACCGCCGGATAGAAAATAATTCTCAATTCCGGAGCCGTCATGTCACTGAAGGCAGGATTCCCATCTGCACCCGGATGGAGACTCGGCAGCTGACGCGGTATGATATAGAGCAAAAACGGTATGGTTGTCACACCAAATATATTGTAAACAGCAGAGATTTTGGCACGTTTTTCAGGATCATTAAATGCGGTTCTGAGAATAAAATAGGCCACAAATATTAGCATGGCCAGGGCCGATAAATTCATGCGAGGCTCGGCAAAAGTCCACCAGGAACCCCAGGTAAACCGTGCCCAGAGTGATCCCGTCAGAAGTCCACAGATACCGAACATCAGTCCAACTGCGGTTGCTGTCTCTGCTTTACGATCCCATATATTCTCCTCGTCATTCAAATAGCGAACGGAATAGTAAAAAGCCATGGCAAAGGCCACCATCATGGTAAACCACATGGGGACATGGAGAAAAAGATTACGTGCCGACTGTTCCAGTATGTCGATCTCGGGAATCTGAATGGAAAATCCTACAATGATGACCAATGTCATCCAAAAGGCTACGATGTACTTCCAGATCTTCAAGGGATATCAGTCTGTAAATTCAAGTTCATTTTATAAGGGCTTTGCAAAACATTTAATGTCATCCTGAATTTATTGAAGGATCCCATATTACAGGGTTATGTTTGTAGCCTTGAGATTCTTCGCGGGCTCAGAATGACTAATATAACTAGTTTTGCAAAGCCCTCTATATATAAAAAATAGCCGTATCATTTAAGATAGACTGCTCTTTTTCAACTGTAAAGATACAGAAAATGAATGAGAAGTTTATGAATGGTATGTGAATTTTTAGGTATTTCGGTTGGTCTCATGAAGAAACCATTTCACACAGTATGCGAAGTAATGGCGGCCTGCTGTGTAGGATCTAAAATTACGGTATGCGGCTTACGCTTAAGACCTTCACAAGCTATTTAAATCAGCAATTCAACTATTGAACAGAACTCACCGGCACACGGATTCTGATCTCTTCCCAGGCCAGTTCTATATACCCGCTGTCATCATCTTCTGAGATCACAGAGTATGCGAGCTGCTCCGTGTGTTCATTCGACACTGGCTCTACTTCAATACGAGCCACATCCTGAGCTTTATCATATTCGTCCGCCTGGTGCTGGTCCCAATGTTCATTCAGGATTACAGTCCAGCCTTCTTCACCCGGAATGGTAAAAAAAGAATACTTTCCGGCCGGCACCGGTTCACCGTTTACAAGCATATCCTCTTCAAATTCAACAGAAGTTGCCATGTGTGCACCGCTGACCCATATTTCATCATAGGGCACCAAATCATCCCAGATCACCCGTTCCCGTACCGAGGGAGCGCTGTAGTCGATCACAATTTCAGAACCGCCAATTTCACCGGAAGCCTCTCGCTCCGGACTCAAAACTTCTTCCTCTTCATCGGAAGTATCACTTTTACTTTCTGTCTGCGACTCAGAAATCTCCATCTCCTGCGATGCCTCTGTTTCTGAAGCAGTTTCTGATTGTTCCGTACCGGAATTACAGCCCACCCAAAAAAGCGCAAAAACTATCATCCATGCGATTTTCATAGATCTCACTCATTTTTTTTTGATTGTCAAACTCCATACCCTCAATGTTTTAAATATTTTGATGAATACAAAGTGATAACCTACCTGAATAAACCATCTTGCAAAAAACCTTCGGATTCCAGGCTCAAAAACATTCTAAACACAGCGAAAACGACCATTTAATGATTTCTGCAAGTTTACATATTCAAATTTGAAATAAGATGGCTTCGATAGAGTAGTTATTAAACAAGATGGGTCATTGATAAAAAAATTCAAACCCATGAAGAAATCGTACATGATGACCTTTACTGGAACACTTAGTTCTGTAAAATCTGTAGATGTTAACTGACCGTTTTTTAAAAACCGGGTCTTTTTCTGTTAATCCACAAAATAGCTTTCATATTATCACTCTGTCGCTGTTTGTTTTCTTTCCGATTCAACTTCCCGGTATCTCTTTGCCCAAAACGGTCCCCAGTATTCTCTAAAAACATTCTTTGCACGCTGTGTTTCAAGCTCCATATCATTCATCAACTGATCGATATAATGTCCAACGTACGCTCCGATAAAATAACCCTCCTTCCGCTGCGGGAATACTTGTTGGGTCCACTTTCGTACTTTATCGATTTCACGTTCTATCTCCCAAACTCCGGGAAGATTCAGTTCACCCATGAAATGCTGGGATAGCCAGTGGGCGGAGATTTCGGATGTTAGCGGTGCATTGCCCGAAGAAGCATATCCAATGAATCCCATATTGCGTTCCTGAGGAGGCAGAATATGTCGATAGAGTCGAAAGAATCCATTTTTACGAATAATTTGTTTTAGTTCCGGTTCAAGAAATTCGACATCTTGATTCCAACCTGTAGCAAAAATAACCACGTCGGTTTCTATCTGTTTCCCGTTGTCGAGTTCAATCCGGTTCGGGCTGGCAAATGAACGGATAACTGATCTGTGGATATCAGCCCGGCCGTCGTGTAGTATCTCATAAAATTCTGTGCCAATTCCATTATTTTCAAGGCCGGAAATGACAGTTACTTCCGGGATCAATTTTTCAGGAATGTTGCCCTGATTCACCACAATCCAGTCGACCGTCTTTCGCCAAAACCAGATAAGAGGTGAAATGGCCATTTGTATTAATCTCCTGGATTTGGATGCGTTGTGATAGACGGGAAAAATTTGTTCTGAAAAACGGTTGAATAAAATGTAATCAACGCGTTTGTTTCCGAAATATCTTGGAATCATCCAGTGAGGCCTCCTGAAAATCAATGTTGATGAGGCCGCGTATTTACCGGCGACAGTAGCACAGTCCATGGCCGATTTTCCGCCTCCCACAACTGTCACACGTTTACCCCTGATCATTTCCTTATATGTAAACTGGCTGGAATGTATAATCTCTCCCTCAAATTTATCACGGCCTTCGATCTGCGGGATGTGTGGTTTCGAAAATACCCCGTTGCAAATTACAAGATGGTCAAATTTCAGAATATCCCTCTTCTCGGGCTGATTAGCCTGCTGGATTTCCACCCGAAATCCTTGTTTCCGTGATTCATTATCGCCTTTATTACGCCCAACCGATACTACCTCCGTCTCCGTCTGTATATGAGGGCCAAGATTAAAGTGTTTGCTGTAGGATTTAAGGTATCTCAGAATCTGACCGGCTGTTGGAAAATCATCTGTAGATTCGGGATAATCAAAATCGGAAAATGCATACGCCTCTTTCGGATTGTTTGAACGAAGCCCCGGGTAAGCCCTGGTTTCCGCCCATACTCCCCCGATTCCCGGTTCCTTTTCAAAGACGGTGACATCAAATCCGTTATTCTTTAGAACTTTTGCACTCACCAGGCCCGCAACACCCCCTCCGATGACACAAACATTTTTTTGGGGATATCTGCTTGTTATCAACTTGCCTTCATCTACTGAATATTGAGCCATAATGTGTTTGAACTAATCAATCAAAAATTGTGCATTGTTTTGATGCATGTGCTACCATATAAAGCAAAAAACGGAGCCGTACCCCCTCACTCTTATATGTTTACTTCCGCTAAAATTTTAAAATGATAGGCAGAAGCCCTGAAATCCTGATCTGAGCGAAATTGAAAACTTTGATGTATACTTAATAATTCGGAAATGAAAACTTACAATAGGAAGTATAGACATGGTATTCCTGTGACTTTCGTAAACGATTCATGTAAATACACTAAGAATTTGAAACCCATCAATAGTTCTGCTCCTTTCTGCAATCTGTGTTTATAACATCAGTTAAAATAGATTTTTAGAAAACTTCTGGAATTAAGAACGGACCTGGTATTACAGTGGTTAGGTTGAGTGACGTATTTCACAAAATCATCTGCTATGAAAAACTCATTTGATGCTATTGATCGCCGCATTGCCGAATACATGAACAAAATTGGATTACCTGCCCTCAGAATATCTTTGGGAATAATCTTTATATGGTTTGGGATCCTGAAAACCATCGGACTTTCTCCAGCCGAGGGACTTGTTTTAGCTACAGTTGACTGGATGCCGTTATTCAATGCTGAAACCTGGCTGGTTATTATAGGATGGTGGGAAGTCATTATTGGAATATGTTTTCTGTTTAAGTCCACACTCCGTATTGCGATCGGTCTCCTTGCCATGCAGATGGCCGGTACTCTCCTTCCACTGTTTATTCTCACCGAGGTAACATGGCAAACCGGGAGTTTCCCTTATGCTCCCACCATGGAGGGACAATATATTATCAAAAACCTGCTCATTATTTCCGCGGCTATCGTTATTGGCGGAACAGTTCGTAATAATTAATAAACGAAGAGCGATCCATCTATTATCATTCAAAATAAAATGATAGGGAAACCCGGACCATTGAATGTTGGGGAAGAAATTTAGCCATACTCACACTACTCAACGCATGCAGAGGTGATGTAGACATGGTATTGCTTGAATCGCGATTAAATTAATTTTTACACGACTTCGAGAATATTCCCTGAATATTATTTTATCAGGTGACTAATTATTTAATTTAACAGCGAAGCAATAATTTTATCATAGTTCAGCTCTCTTTATTTAAGGCTGTTCTGCTGATTACAAACGAAATGAGTGGCTTGGCTTATTACAATTACTGTAAATCTTTTTATTGAAATCCCAGCTCTTGCAGCTCATCAAGCTGAGCCGAATACTGATCTTGTCGTGTTTTAAAAAACGCAAGGGCATCATTCAGGTGACTTTCGGCTTCATCCTTTCTGTTTAGATGCCAAAGACAGATTCCTAGAGTGTATCGAGCACCAATCTGGTCTACATTATCATCCGGGAGCGCACTTCTCAAGGCGTAGGCCCGTTCTGCGTAAGCTAATGCCTCATCAAATCTACCCTGATTTCTGAGGGCATCGGCCAATCCTTTCAGGGGATACGATAACCGGATATGATCTGAAGGCAGAAGTCGCTCTCCGTGTTCCAGACTTTCACGAATTATCTCTTCAGCCCGGATATAGTCACCCATCCGCAAAAAAACGTTTCCGTAGCTCTGCAAAATACCTGATATATAAAAGTTATCATTGCCATACTCCTCCCTGAAAATTTTCAAAACATCACGATAGGTCTTGGCAGCTTCTTCGAGACTGTCTGCACCAGCGTAAGCCCGGGCAGTATTGGAATGGGCGGCTAATGTGTTAAGGTGAGACGGGCCAAAAATCTCGAGACGCATTTCGTGGGATTCAATAGCAAACGGTATTGCATCCTCTGAACGCCCCATGTTCTGATACAGGCTGGATATATGGTTTAGAGTTGAAGCAACCTGCTCATGAATACCAGGATTCCTGGCACGGCTCAGCTCCAGTGACCTGAACAGGTACTCCCCGGCTTTTTCATAGTCACCGATCCGCCTGTAATTGGTACCCATATAAAAAACAAAATCATCATACGTTTCTCCCGCCTCCACACGGTTATTTTCATAAATTGGCTCCACCATTTTGAGTAAGGAGTCGGCCATTGCGTATTCCTGGTTGGCATCGAGGTGGTAGATATAGTCGAGATGTACACTGGCAAATTTAAGAGTACCGGGTTCGAGGTAGCGGTTGGCAAGATCTACGGCACGGTGCATCATGGCCAGTCCTTCATCATACTTCCCGGCTTTGTCAAGTATGATTGAGCGGTCTGCCAGCATATCGATGTAGGTAAAACTTGTCGTATCCTGTAACTGCTGATAAAGATCTACGGCTACAGCAGAAATGGAATCTGCAGAATCGTGTTCGACCAGGTTGGCATAGATGTTTGCCATCGTGATTAGTAACTCAGAACGAGTTCTCGGATCGTCAACTAATTCGTTATTAATATAAGCCGTACTCATGTCCACCATGCCCAGTGCCGACAACTCCTCTCCCCGATTCTGCATGGGATCGATCGATCTCAATGAGCTTCCCAACACAGATGCAATTCGTGTAGCCCTGAGAGCTTCATTTTGGGCTCTCTCTGTCTCGTTTTTCAATTCATTGGTATACACCAGGATCAGAATAGTGATCGATATAACTGAAAATATTGCGATAAAGGATGCCATGCGATTTCGATTCATCCATTTATTTAACCGATAGAGCGGTTTTCTCGAAAATGTAACCACCGGGCGCTGTGCCATCCAGTTTCTGATCTCATCACCCAACTGCGAAACGTTATCAAACCTCTCTGTTGGGTCATCCTGCATTGCTTTATTGATAACAACTTGTAACTCTTTTGAAACCGGAATTGGGCTACAGTTTTCTTTTCTGAACTCTGCCTTCGGATGGCACCCGCTAAGCAATTCAGCCAATATCACGCCAAGACTGTAAATATCTGATGCGGTAGAGGTTGATTCACCATTCATCTGTTCAGGTGAAGCGTAGGCACGGGTCATTGCCCTGAACTCAATGTGATTGGGCTCTGACTCCTCAAGAATTTTAGCGATCCCAAAATCCAGCAGCTTGATCATTGGCGAACCATCTTCTGCTGTAACCATGATGTTATCCGGTTTCAGATCCCTGTGAACAATAAGGTTTTTATGGGCATACTGAACGGCATCGATCACTTTGAGGAAGAGTTGCAGCCTCTCTTTTAACGGAATATTTTTATTATCACAGTATTCCAGGATGTTATCTCCTTTTACGTACTCCATGGCAAACCACGGCCGCTCTTCTGTGGTAATTCCACCGTCTATCAATCTTGCAATATTTGGATGCTGAAGCCGGGCCAGGATACTTCGCTCGCCCAAAAAGCGATTAACCGCCTGATCCGACCCCATCCCATACTTGATCAGCTTAAGGGCTACAGTTTGTTCAAACCCTCCCTGGGTACGATTGGCCAAATATACATTTCCCATGCCCCCGGAGCCGATCTTTTTCTCAATTAAGAAAGAACCTACCTGAACGCCTTCAATCGGAAACAGGTCCGACAGATCCACATGTTCAATTGCAAAACTATCGAGCAACGAGGTTTCCTGGGAATCGGCTGCCAGGAGAGAGCGGAGTTCTTTGTAGAGAATCGGATCTTCGGTTTTCACCGATTCCATGCGTTCATGCCGTGTATCGGGTTCTAGATCAACAATTTCTTTAAAAAGGGTCTGTACCCTCTTCCACTGTTCGGCGTTCATAAGTACTCCTCCATTTGTATTCAACAGGTAAGCGTTCACTGCTTCGCAATTCCTTATATCTGTACGCGCAATAACTTGTATAAACTGGTGAAGTATTTTTAAAAAAATTGCTACATCGCTAAATTAAGCCTCAGATTATTCATCATGTATACAGTATTTGATGTAACGATTTCTGATTTATCGATGAAATGATTTGCGGTCTGTCACACGATTACGATTACTTGCAGTTTGAACACTTCTGTAAAAAATTGCCACCAATTCGTTGCATTCTGTAATTGCTCTATTGATTGGAGAACCTGAATGATAATAGTTGGTTCGTTTGATAATTTTTAAGCAATTCAAGGATTCTCTGAGCTCTTTAAGAACAATACTCATCTTATGGACAAAATCTTTTGTTGATTCAGCACTCTGTGTTTCTCCATAATTTAAGGCTGGTGAAGTACAGGATCTGACTAACTGATTAGCAAGATGATTTGCAAACTTATTATTTGGCATTTTATTAATAATTTCAGCTGTTATGACTGAAAATTCTATAAGCCTTTCTTCAAGTTCTTTTCGATTCATAATCTTTATTTTTTTGTTTAAGTATATAAGTATGAACCAAAAACGCCGGTTTGCTTACAGTTTTATTTAAAAAAAAATCGCTACATCATTAAATCAAAAATCTCATAAATCGCTAAATCAATACTCCGATTTTCTTCAAGTAAACAGTATTTGTTATAACGATTTATGATTTAACGATTTACAGATTTCCGATCTAACTGGTTACCCCAACTCGCACTTAAGCCAAGCTCGGGCAACACGCCAGTCGTAGCGGACCGAGTGCTCGGTGCCACCCATTACTTCTGCTATTTCCTTGTAATTCATCCCTCCAAAAAACCGATATTGAACAATTTGAGCCTGTCGTTCGTCCAGGGCCTCTAATTTTTTGAGAGCATCGTCCAAATCCACAAATTCATTGAGTGCTGCCACGTAAGGGGCCATTCCATCCGTAAAAGTTACGGCAAGTTGTTTGCCACCGCGTTTCTCAGCATTCTTTTTCCTGGCATAACTTACCAGAATTCTCCGCATGGTGAGGGCTGCAATGGCCAAAAAATGTGAGCGATTGTTATAGACGGCTTTATCCTGATCCACCAGTTTCAGATAAGCCTCATTGACCAATGCCGTAGTTTGAAGGGTATGCCCGGCTCTCTCCTGTCTAAGCTGAAGATGGGCTTCATTTCTCAAATGGTCGTATATTAGTGGATATATTTTATTGATAACCTTGGCATCGCTTTCGTCCAACCCATTTAGCAGCAAGGTTAAACTTTGGTCAGGGGATTCCATTTTAAATTAATTCGTTTACTCTTATACCCTTCTTTTCTTAAAAATAATTTTAAAAATTACTTAAGAATCTAACTTTTACGGATCTTTTCTACAAGTAACGACCTGATTTTTAACGATCTGATAATCTGATCACTCCGGATATTTTTTTTCGCCAGTTACCCCACCTTTCAGCGCGTACAGTGATAGGAACTTTTTATCCAAACACCAACAAACTGTTACAATCATGAAAAATCAGAAAAATTATAAAATCAACTATCCGAGTACACTTGTAGTAAGCTTATTGCTTATGGCTTCTCTTATCACAATTACCTCCTGCTCCGAAAACGGGACATCCACCAGTCCGGACCGGGAATTGACATTTGAGGAAGTTATTCAAAGTGGTCGTGAATTTGAGCAGATTCCTCAAAGCAGAACCACAGATACCCTGGCTGTCAGCGAACCCATAGCTGAGGACCGCCAGGTTGAAGAAGATGGAAGTTCGGAATCACAGCGCTGGATCTGCACGACAAAAACCTTGAGCGTGCTCGACGGCAACGGACAGTTTCCGCTCTTTAATACCAACGCGGATGTGGTCTTTCCCGGAAACCTGCTGCAGGGCAAAACACTTTCGAATGCCACTCCGTCACCTATTGTGGTTGAGAGAGCGGGAGGAACCATTTCATATAACCTGACCAATGGCAACCTCTCATCAACATTTTCTGTCGACAGGGTAAGCAAAAGCTCTATCCAGAATGCAATGAACAATATTATTGCCAATTCCGGCGAAGAAGTTCCGGCCAAATTCCAACTGGATATTCAGGAAGTACAGTCTGAAAGTCAACTGGCAGTAGAGTTGGGACTGAACGTTAGCACTTTTACCACCAAAGTGAAGTCGAATATGTCGTTCAGCACAGATCGTCAATACAACCGATTTCTTGTAAAGCTCAGCCAGGAGTACTACACCATGAGCTTTGACCTGCCCACCAGCCTCAGTCAGCTTTTTGACGAAAGTGTAACGCCCGAACAGCTTGCTACCTATGTGCAGCCGGACAACCCTGCAACTTTTATATCATCGGTAACCTACGGCCGTATCTTCTACATGCTGGTGGAATCCACGTCCTCCAGCCAGGAAATGGATGCCAAATTGGATCTCTCCTATAAGGCCTTTGATAACAAAGTAAGCGGTGATGTAGACATGGAGAGCTTCAATCAGATGAAAAATGTTAAGATCAAGGTTATCGCCTACGGCGGAGATTCCGCAGGAGCAATCAGCCTGGCCGGAGAACGTTCCATCGAAGCTATAGCCGGAAGGCTGGAAGAAAGCACAAATATACGTACCGGGCTTCCACTCTCTTACGTCGTGCGAAGTGTGGAGCGGCCCGATCAGGTTGTGGGAACCAAAATTGCCACCGAATACGATGTAAAAAACTGCGAGCTAAAGGGAACCTTGCCGCCGGTTACTTTTCAGTCCTGGGTTGATCTGTTTGAAGATGGCGTCGGTGCGGCGACGAATGTTCGCGATGATATTGTTATTCTGTTTAACGGTGCAGGTACCGAATATGCCTGGTTTCACGACCGTAAAATTAAAGGAGATATATATAGTATAGCTGATGAATCAGCTCCGTTGGGTGTTGTTCCTTTTGATGCTGTGGGTTCAGCACTGTTGTTCGAAGAGGGGGCTATCTACCTGATGAATAAAGAAGGGACTAAATACGCTCCTTTCAAATTTACTTCGGGAACGGTATCAGGAAATCCTCAAAATACACCTTTTGGTCAGTATAGTAGAATACGTGATATTAACGTATGGGGCAAAAACAATGATCATCCTTTCGCCGTTGAAGGGATGGGCGCCGCCACAAAGCGAATTAATATACCTTCCGGTATAAATCACAGCATGTACCTCTTCAACAATGACGGAGATAGATATGTGGGATATCAAGATGGAACATTCGGCACTGTTACCGATTTTGCAGATTGGGGGCCTGCAGACCAACATGAGGAGTTCACTGTAGTCGGTGCTGCCACCCGCATTCAGTTTGGTTCAACGGAGCACAACATCTTTTTTAATAAGGATGGTACTGAGTTTGTCATCTTTGATTATCAGGGAAATGGCGGTGCGAAACAATTTTCACAACCCTATGTGATAAACTAATTGCAGAAAAATAAACTTCTGTCTTTCAAAGACATATTAAGAGAGAAGGTGCTTTTGGTGATGGAAACATCGCCGGAAGCACCTTTTTTTTTACCGCAGAGGCGCTAAGGGCGCGGTGGATGTTTGCTTCGGAGGACATAGGGTAACTCTATTCTTCTTATTCTTTTCGAGGTAGTACAAAATTAATTTCCATGCTTCCGTGGCTATCAAAATCTTTGCGCCTCTGCGGTGTATACGGTAAAAAACTTTCGCCAGTTAGCCCATCTTTTTGCGCGTTTAGTGACAGAGACGATTTATTTAACCATCAATAACCTGTCAAAAAACCTGTAATCATGGATCGATCAATAGATATACATTCTACCTCAATCAAACGAAAATGGGCGGTACTGCTGCTGGTCAGCCTTATGCTGATCCTGTTCAGCTCCTGTAAAGATAACGGAACATCGGCGGAGGAGCCGGTGAATACCGAAGATATAAGCCAATATTTGGAGGATTTACCCTCCTGGGACGAGTTTTCTCCGCCAGGAGAGGAACAGCCCGCCACCCCCACCGGAGACCCCGAGGATGAAGAAGATGTGGTGATGGACGTGGAAATTCCTAATGACGATGGAGAAATGGAACTTTTTGAAGACGTTACCTACTCCTGCCAATCGCAGCCGTATACACTTTCCGATAACCCGCAGCAGATCGCCATGTACTCCCCCGACCGGGAGATTGTATATGCGGGTGGACTGATCCAGGGCAAGAGCCACAGCGAGGGACTTGGCAGCCTTCTGGGGCTCCCAATATCAGAGCGCGCTCCTGTTGATGTCTCAATCCCGGGATTAGCTAACGATGACAATTTCCGAACTGTCGAACAGCCCAATCAGGCAAACGTGGATCAGGCCATCGGCTCAATGGTTGGCGGTGCTACAGCCAGCGGACTCTCCACGCCAAGCAGCATCTCCTTCAAGATGGAAACGTTTCACAGCGAAAAACAGATGGCTTTAGAGATGGGACTTTCCGGCAATTACATAGGCTATGAGGGATCTGCAAGCGGCAGCATTGCGCGCAATCAGTCGGAAACCACCGTAACGGCACAGTTTTACCAAAAGATGTACGAGGTAGTGGTGGAAGCCCCGCAAAGCCCGGGTGATTTCTTCAGCGAGGAGTTTACAGAAGCACGTCTGCAGCAGCAGATCGATCAGGGACGCATTGGCCCGGACAATCTGCCCGTCTATGTATCCAATATTGTGTATGGACGAATGATGATGTTTTCTATCACCAGCACAGCCAGTGAAGACGATATCAGTGCAACGCTGCAGGCGGGTTACAACTCGATCGGTGCCGGGGGTGAGGTCAGTCTGGAAGCCAAGTATAAATCAATTCTTGAGGAGTCAAAAATAAAGATTACCTCTATTGGAGGCGACGCTGAAGCCACCCTGGCGATGATCCGTACGGGCGACTGGTCGCAGTACTTTACAGAAAATGCGCCTCTATCCAGCGCATCGCCCATGTCCTACACGTTCAGAAATCTGGGGGATGGCAGTATTGCAAGCGTCACTGAAACTACTGAGTATAATGTTCAAACCTGTACGGCACGGCAGGCAACACCCGGCACCTTTGAATTCACGCTCGCTCAGGATCTCTCACTACCTGTTTCTGCACCGGCAACTGTTAAAATGGGTGATGTGAATGGAGACGGAAACGAGGACATCATTTACAATCATATAAGTGCCAATCTGAATGAGACAGCCGTGGCATTTTCCAATGGTGACGGCACATTTTCAATGAGCTCAACGATCTCTCATTCTGCTACGCCAGAAGACGGGTGGAGCGATTATAAGTTAAGAACCGGCGACTTCAACAATGACGGCCAGGTTGATTTGATATGGAACCGAGTGGATGAATCAGTTGAAATTTACACCTCACTATCAAACGGTGACGGTACCTTTGAAGAGATGCCGCTTACAGAACTGGATACCCCCGGTATGGATTCCAAATACCGGTTCAAGGTAGGTAACATAGATGGAAAAGACGGAGACGATCTGATCTGGAACAGACATTTCGATGTTAACCGAACATACGTTGGTCTCTCCAACGGTGATGGCACATTCGGAGATGATAACGTCATAAGGGCAGAACCCGGTACAGATAATAACGACCATCCAACCAGTTCCGGATGGAGTCAGGACAATATCAGGTTTTCCGTGGATGATGTAGACGGTGATGGCCGGGATGATATGATCTGGCACACCTATGATCAGACGGGGCCGGATGGCCACCGCATCTGGGTTGGCTTATCGGAAAGAGAGGAGCCCGGTAACATGTTCGATTTTCCTGCAGTGTATAACTGGGGGTCTCCCGGATGGGCACCTTATGAAATCCTGATTGGCGATGTAGATGGCAATAATGGCGTAGATTTTGTCTGGACGAGAACCCTTGCAGACAATTTTCCGACATTATATGTTGATCTTTCAAATAGTGGCAGTCCGTTGATTGTAAGAGGTCCGGCAGACTCTGATGGTAGTTATTCTCAGGCACCACCCGCACCAGAAGAAGATTATGCGGATGACTACGAAACCCTTCTTCTTGATGTAGACGGAGACGGACGAAAAGACGTGCTCTTTAACCGGATGGGCACGGTAAACAGGAGTTACATTGGCCTGGGGAGCAATGATGGAAAATTTGACTACTCACGTGACAGTCAGGACCATCCGGCCAGCGATGAGTGGGCTCAGTTTGAAATTCTGACCGGAGATATCAATGGCGATTCACGGGAAGATATCATATACGTAGATGCCGATGCAACCAACCGGGTGTATGTAGGTATTGCCCGGAGTAGTTCGCAATAACCGTGAGTGTGTAACTGATTGATTTTATATTGGTCAATACAAAAAGGTGCTTTTGGTGATGGGAACATCGCCGAAAGCACCTTCTTTTGATTTGAACCGCTGAGAATGTCTTCCCTTACCAAATTAAAAAGCTTGAGGCAGGAGCTTCATTATAAATCTGGGTTGATTAGTTCATAACAACTATAAACAGGCAACTACTGACAGAGTACAAAGAAGAAATAGACATGATATTTCTATTCTATTGGGGCTCATTTGTCGTAATCACAAAAATCACCAGCGGCTCGCTGCCACTGTTTTTTACGGCGTGATAGGCTTCACCTCTCACCGTGGTTACAGATCCTTTCCGGATGTCGTAGGAACGGGCAACACTCTCCTCACTGTCCTTTTCTGAATAGATTCCCATACCGGAGACAACCACATAGAGCTCCTGCTCTTTTCGGGTACCGTGTGTATGAAAACCGACGCTATCATCTTTTTCGGGCAGAATCATATAGGCCCCAATCCGGTTATTGACCAGTTCACCTTTATGGAACATCTGGAGCAAGTAAACGGTCCCATTGCCGTCGTACATATTTTCCCGTTTATCATACCGGGCCACATCCCTCCTGTCTGACCCGTAGTGAAACAGTGTGGGTTCAAGGATTGAATCAAGCAGATTGTCGAGTTCGATTTGTTCTTTTTCTGTTAGAGACTGATGTTTCATAAATTCGAAATTTTGAAATCTTTATATAGAGATTTATCGCTGTTTTCTGAATGTAATTTTTAAATAATCGTTATAAACTATTGGTAAAGAATCTTACCATCTAACAATTGGATTTGACGGTCAGTTTCAGACGAAAAAGAATCATCATGAGTAACCATAAGAATGGTCTGATCAACCTCTCGGGTAAGGTTCTTCAGTATATCAAATACCATCAAGGCATTTTTGGAGTCCAGATTGCCGGTGGGTTCATCACAAAAGATAATACTCGGTTCGTTGATTAGAGCCCTCGCAATGGATACCCGCTGCTGTTGTCCGCCTGATAAACGGTTCACCTTTTTCACTGCTTGATCAGCTATTCCCAGGAGTTCCAGTTTTTGATATGCTTTCTCTTCTAGTTCATTTTGAGGGATTTCACCCAGTTTAAGGCCGGGTAACATCACGTTATCCAAAGCGGTAAAATCGGCCAGCAGGTAGTGAAACTGAAAAATAAAGCCAATGGATTTGTTTCGTAAGTTGGCCAGATTCTGATTGGTCAATGTTTTAAGCTCTACGTCGCCAAAAATCACCTCTCCCTCATATTCCCGATCCAAGGAAGAGAGAACATAAAGCAAGGTTGATTTTCCGCTGCCCGACGGTCCCACAATTGCAACAAACTCTCCGGACTGAACCGTCATGTTGATATTCTTTAGCACATGAAATTCAACAGGGTCGTGGAAATATTTGTTCAGGTTTTTTGCTTCTAAAACTGTTTTCAAGACTATTGAGATCTTATGATATTTATGGGGTCAATTTTCGAAGCCTTTTTAGCAGGCAGATAACCCGCAATACCGGTGGCAGCCAGGCCGAAGATAAAAGCGAGCAGATAAAATGCGGGATCAAAATTGATACTCAGGTATTCTGAAGAAACAAAACCCTCTATATTGGTCGGGATTATGGAAGTGATCCAGGAGATAACAAATCCGAATAAGAGACCGGCCAGACCGCCCAGGAAACCGATTATGAGTGCTTCCAGTAAAAATATGTTTCTAACATCCGGATCCGTGTACCCTATCGATTTTAGAATCGCGATGTCATTCATCTTTTCATAGATCATCATGGACAGAATGTTGAAGATGCCGAATCCCGATACAAGCAGTATAGAGACGATCACCAGGTAGGTTACAATGTTCTGAATTCTGAATACACTGAAAATTCCCTGATTGGTAACTTTCCAGTCTTCTGCGGTATAACCAAAACGGGATTGAAATTCACTGGCCAAAATTCCCGAACGGTCCACATCTTCCAGTTTAATATTAATGTTGGTGATGTAATTCCCGGTTACGTTCATCAGTTTTTGAGTATTCCGGATGCTGCTGTAGGCTCTGGAGTTATCAAGTTCCCGAAGACCTGTGTCCAAAATTCCAACCACTTTCATCTGCATGGCAACCCCTCCGGGCGAGACAACCGTTATATTGTCATTCAATAAAGCGCCCATCGATTCCGCGAGACCAGATCCAAGTAAGATGCCGTTGTTAACCGTTTCGAGCCGGATTATGGAGCCGCTGATCATATCTTTCTCCAGATCAAACAGACTGTTTTCCTTACGGATATCCACTCCATTGATGATTCCTGAAACATCCGAAACCCCGATCTTGAAGATCGCCTGTGTACTCAGGCTGGGTGATACTCCCGTCACTTCGGGATACGACTCCAGAATCTCCACGATCTGAAGGCCGCGTTTCAGTTTTGGGAGTTCATTCTTACTCTTAGTATTTGGTACAGATACCCAGACATCATCTCCGGAATAGACCCTTTGAAGCAGAGGCGTTGATTTTTGATTTTTGTCTTGGTATATCTGAATATGGGCGGTGGAGTTGATCGTCTTTTCAATAAAAAAATCCTGAAGCCCCGTAATCACTCCAGCCTGAAAAATAAAGACAGTGATTCCAAAAGTTACTCCAAGCATGGAAACAACCGTCTGCCTTTTGCGGCTGACAAGATGAGTAATTACGATCTTTAATATAGGATAGCGATTCATGGTATAGGTTTTAAAACGACATCTCCTTCCTCCAGGCCGGATTGGATTTCTACATAATTCAGATCTCTTATTCCAGTTTTTACCCGTTTTAGACTCTGATCTTTCAGGATTACCTCATTCGCCTCATTTAAATAGGTGACAGGTAGTACCAGCACATCGTCTTTTTCGCTGATCACAATATTCGCTTCCAGTGCCATACCCGGATACAATGAGAAACCCTGATTATCAACTGAGGCAATGACTTTGGCTGTTCGTTCTATGGTATTGATTCTTGGGTAGATCAAAGTAATCACTCCACTCAATAAGGTTCCTTCAAGAGCATCCAGTTCGTAAAATACCTGTTGACCTTCCTTCACCCATACGATATCCGTTTCATCCACCTGTAGCTCTGTCTCAAATCGGTCGGTGTCACCGATCTCTATAATAGGCCGGTTGCCAGCAATTAGCTCCCCCTGCTTAGGAATGATATCATATACCCTGCCATCAATAGCAGACAAAATGGTATAGTCTCCGGTCAGGCTCTCTTGAGCCCTATAGTTATTGAGTGCATTATCCAGTTCAATCTGAAGACGATCGTGTATCTCCTGTAGCCTGCTCTTTGCAATCCTGTAATTGTTTAATGAGGTTTGATAACGCAGCTGGGCGCGCTCCAGATCCTGCCTTGTCCCGATACTGTCGCGCTGAAGCTGACGATAACGCTCCACTTCAATAGAATCCTGTAGAAAGGAAGCACGTGTATTTTCCAACTGTTCACTGTACTGTTTTAGAAGATCTGATTCCGGCGCAGCGTTCTTTCGGGCCAGCTCCAGTTGATTCCGGGCAATTTGCAGATTGGATTCATTAGGCTGATTCTGGATCTTCACCAGTGGTGTGCCGGTAGTTACCTCCTCCCCTACACTCACCAATATCTCCTCCACAATTCCGGAAACCTTACCGGTAACTTCGTAATGCCCAACCGGTAGAACATTACCGGAGGCATAAACACCCTGAACCAGATTCATTTTTTTTACCTGAATCTGCTCTCTTTCTGAACAGCCTATGGAAAAGAGAATCAATAGAACTAGAAATGATACATTTAAGATCTTTCTCATAAAGCCTGTTTTATTTCCCTTTATGAAATGTAGGAAATTGCAGCCCGTAAAGAATAATTATTATTCACTTAAACTATGAATAACTTGAAAATAAGTCGTGTTAACAGAACTTTCGGGCAATCAGAAATGCAGTTGGCCATCAACCTGCAAAGGAGGCCCCTCTTTATAGAATCCCAATTCAAATAGCGCTACGGTGAAACAACCTGTTCCTTACAACTCCATAGAATCACATAGAAACATACACCCGGGGCTAGATTCTATCGCTCTTTCAGAGCTGTGGGTATTAAATGATTCACTTTACACAGGTGCAAGATTACCCTCGGTTTTCCTGCCTCGTCGGGGCAGAATATGAATAGCCTCAGGTGAAGCAAAGCGGAACCTGGGGTATAAGATAAAACGCACACAATCTCCCGTCGAACAGAGAGCTCATATTGGAGATTTGATACGAATTGAGGCGGTTATTCGATGAGTGATATATAAAATAGAACTCACCCGTTTACAAGGCCAAGACCGATGGAAAGGATCATCATAACCAAACATGGTATTTCTATTCATCTCATAAAATAAGCTACGGATCATATCATCAATTTGAATGAGAACCGGATTACAGCTCCACATAGAAATACCATGTTTTTGAATTAAATCAATTCAGATGAGTTACCGCCTCTACCCAGATTGAGTTTTATGCCAATCTCTCTAATCGGCGGTGATCTTTTAACATCTTCTCAATCCCCGGGTTACGCTTCACTTCACCCGGGGCTAGATTCTATCGCTCTTTCAGAGCTGGGTATTCAATATTCCACTTTACAGAAGAGCAAGATTACCCTCGGTTTTGCTGCCTCGTCGGGGCAGAATATGAATAGCCTCAGGTGAAGCGAAGCGGAACCTGGGGTATGGAAAATTACAAGACAAAAGCCCGCCGAACAGAGAGCTCATATTGGAGATTTGATAAGAGTTGAGGCGGTTATTCGAAGACCGACTTTTAAAAAAAAGACGAGCTTTAATTGATACTCATCACAAAATGGTATTTCCAAAATTCAAGAATATTGTTCATAAACTTTCAGCCAATTCCGGCATATTGTGATCACTGTACAATTTTGCCAGATATCCTTTTGTATTGATAACATCCGGATGATCCTCCGGAAAGAGCCTTTGTCTCATATGTAATGCTTCCAGCAGATATTCCTCAGCAACCTCAAAATCTCGCTGGTCTGAAGCGATAAGTCCCAGAATTGTATTTGCAATGGCAATATTATTATGGTCTGTATCATGATAATTCCGGAACAGTTCAAGGGATTGGAGAGCGTAGCTCATGGCTTCTTCATACTCTTGTTTGTCCTTCAAAGTCAGCGACAAATTATTCAAAGCGTATCCTACCTTCAGATGATCACTGCCATACACCTTTTTTCGAATTTCCAGTGATTCGAGCAGCATCTTTTCCGCCTCATTATATCGCCCCATTCTGCGTAGAAGATCTCCTAAATTATTCAGCACAATACCCACATCCGAATGCTCTGCGCCCTGAATTTTTCGCCAAAGATCGAGTGACTCCCGAAAATATTTTTCAGCTTCCTCAAGTTTTCCGCGTCTCATCAGAAAAAATGCCAGGTTATTCAGACTTACACCAACTTTTTCATGCTCATTTCCGTAGTAAATCTTTCTGGCTTCCAACGTCTCAACATAGAGCTCTTCAGCTTCATCCGGCTTATCAAGACCGAACAGTACGAGCGCATAATTGTTCATACTGGTAAAAACATCCGGGTGAATGTTCCCATAGAGACGCCTTCGCATCTCAAGGGCTTCCGAGAGATATGGTTCAGCTTCTTCCATCTTTCCATCTGACCAGTAAACAGACCCCAGTGCATTCAGGGTGTTCGCAATATCAGCATGATCAGGTCCAAGATTTTCTCTTTGAATCTGCAGTGCACTCTCCAGCAACAGCAGTGCCGAATCCGGTCGATTCATACTTCGGTAAGAGCTGCCGATTACCGAAAACATTTCAGCCTGAAGCAGCGGCTGATCATCCAGCAATTCAGCTCGTTCCACTCCTTTTTCGAGCAGATCTATCACTGTAAAATCTTCACCCTGATTCGCAACGGGATCGCTTGCCTCAAATAACCCGGTCAAAAATTCAACCACCTGTTCTAGTTTATCACGCTCCAGCTGCGCGAAATTTCGTTCTTTCGTAATTCTCCATATAAAAAGTGAGGTCAGCATGATGATGGTCAAACCTATGGATGCTGCTGTGGCCAGGCCGCCTTTATGCCTTCTTACAAACTTTCCGGCACGATAACGGTAGGTTCCTTCCCCGGCAAGTAACGGGGCTCCGGACAAGTAACGGTCTATTTCATCCGAAATCTCCTTCGCGGACTGATAACGGTATTCCGGTTCTTTTCGAATCGCCTTTAAGACCAAGGCATCCAGATCGCCGCTTAGTTTTTTCAGATATTCATCAGCCGTTGATTTTCGTTTTTGTGCACATGCTTCAGGATCATCCAGCTGTTTGAAAAGTTTTGAGGGTGGAATCGGTTCTGTATTTTTAATGATCTCCTCCATTTCAGGGAGATTCTTTCCTTCCAGCTGGTACGGGTAGGAACCGGTTAAGATCTTGTTTAACAGGATACCGAGCGCATACACATCTGTGGCAACACTCACCGGCTCTCCGCTTACCTGTTCAGGCGCTGCATATTGGGGCGTCCAAATTTTCTGCCCGGGAAGAGTCATAACACTCGAAGGCTGATGAAGATGGGATTCCAGCATTTTTGCAATTCCGAAATCCAGCACCTTAACCGTACCGTCACTTTTTACATAAATGTTTTGAGGTTTTAGATCTCTGTGTACAATGAGATTGTTGTGTGCATGTTGAACGGCAGCACAGATCTCTTGAAATAACTGCAGTCGTTGCTCAACGGTAAGCCTGTTTTCATCACAATATTGATCCACCGGTATTCCGTCAACATACTCCATAATCAGGTATGAAATACCGTCATCGGTCACCCCTCCATCCAGTAAATGAGCAATATTCGGGTGCTGCAACCCGGCCAGTATCTCTTTTTCCATCCTGAACCGAAGCAGAGCATCAGCAGAATCACCGCCGGTTTTGATTAATTTTATGGCCGCCTCAAGATGAAACTCCCCGTCAGTTCGGATGGCCTTGAAAACAGCCCCCATTCCTCCGCGCCCCAGAAGCTCCGTTATTCGATAGGGGCCGATCTCCCGGTTTATAAATTCATCATCCCTGTTCATCTCTTTGATATCACCTGAAATATCGAGCAATAAATTTTTTTGATCGCTCCAAATCTCCTTCATGAAATGCTCCCGGTCAGATTCTTCTACATATTGAAGCAGTTCCCACACATCAGTAGATATTGACGGATACTGACGGCAAGCCGAATCAACATATTTCTTTCTCTGCTCGGCATTCAGAGTCAATGCCTTGTCAACAACGGATTTGATCAACTCCCAGCTTGATTGATCCATGATCTTCTCAATTGATATTATCGTTTCAAAAATACCATTTAGACAACATATAAATGCATAGGGGCAGTAAATACTGCCAAAGTATTAGCTAATATTTTTCTTTAACTCTCTGTAAAGCCAAGCCCTTGCCTTGGCCCAATCGCGATATACCGTGCGATCGGAGAGTTGCAGGAAATTGGCGATATCGTCAAAGCTCATCTCTCCGAAGTAGTGAAGTTCAACTATATCGGCCAAACGCTGATCAAGGTTTGCCAGATTCTTTAAGGCTTCATCGATATTTAAAAGTTCTTCTGCCTCTTGGTTTACATTGATTATTTCGTCGATGTAGGTGGTTTCATTTTGATTGCCCCCTCTCTTCTCCCTCTTTTTGGTCCTGGCGTGGTCAATCAAAATTTGCCGCATACAACGTGCTGCTATTGCAAAGAAATGATATCTGTCTTCAATTTCCAGACTTTTTTGCTGAAACATTTTCAGATACAGCTCATGAACAAGAGCCGTTTTGGTTAAGCTCAGGTTTGGTTCATAGATAATTTGACGGTGAGCAAGATTGCGTAACCTATCATACACAATTGAAAACAGTCTGGAATAAGCTCTTTCCGAACCACTGACGACTTCATTAAGAAGCCGGGTTATTTCCTGATCTTGGCCACTCATAAGCGGTAAATGTTCTGCATTCAGTACATATCAGAAAATTATTATAAAAAAATTTTGTCAGTTTTTTCCCCATTCCATCGCAGTAGTAATAAGAATTATAATGGAAACCGGGATTTCCGATGATGAAAAATGATAACCTATCCAACCAAGAACAAGTTAATCAGACTCTTAAGCAGGAAGCAATCAAGGATTAAAATGAAATTTTCAGGAGCAACCCATGAGAACCATAAAGACCTTTCGATTTATCACCATTTCAAGCCTACTCCTTTTCGTATTCATCTTTGAGGCTAAAACACAGCCAATGCGTGATTTGCAGCCTTTGAAACTTCAGGATTTTGAATGCATGAAGTCTCTGGAGTGTGCACAAAACAGCCAGAACCTTCACAATAAAGGCTGGGCATTTGTATTTACAGAACCTCCTGCCCCGTATACCCGTGAATTTACCGCATCCATGAAAAGCGAGGATGTCAATCTCAATGCGAAATATAATCAGCGGGGTGATTTAATCAGGGCCAGGTACAAACGAAACAATGCGGCGCTTCCAAAGTGCCTGATGATACATCTTACTGAAGATTCGGACGAGGATTGGCAGATCAAAGAATCGGAGTTGGTGATGAAAAATTTTGATCCGGCATCAGTCCGCTACAGAGTTAAACTGCAGAACCAGACCACAGAAATTCTTGAAGAGTTTGACTATGACGAGATCCGGGATCTACATGAAAATTACGAAGGTTCGGAAAAACTTTGTCTGTTGAAATGAAAGAAGTTGCAAATCCTTCAATTTACATGATACCGGAGGACTCATTCCTGTACCTGAAATTTTCATTCTCTCTTTATCACAATCAATTTAACCGCCTATAGATTTTAAACACTTGAAACGACCTACAAAACGAACAAACAGGAGGATATTAAAATGAGTAAGCATTTGATCAAAAATAGTACCGATAGATTCAGCATACTTTTGATGAGTATGGCCATGATCAGTTTGATACTGGCAGGATGTGAAGATTCCGGATCAAATATTCCGGAAGAGTCTGAAAGTTTCATCTCAATTGCTAAAGCACCCAATGCGGTAAACAGTCAGATCGAATCTTATGATATGCAGGTACAGCGTGATTTAGCTTCCCTTAGGCGTGCTACGGCACCCTATCATAACATGGAAAAAGCCATCGGGAATAATTACGACACGCCCCTTACTCCTTGCTGGTATCACAGTGAGCTGGGTGCAATGGGATACCATTATGGAAATATGGAGTACCTTGAAAATGGTGAAGTGCACCTGCTTCAACCCGAAGCACTTATGTATGAACCGAATCAATCAGGAAAATATAAACTTGTAGGCCTGGAATATATTGTCCCGGAGAGTGCCTGGAAGGATGATGGAGTTCCGGAACTGATGGGGCAACCCTACCATCTGAATGAGACACTTGGTTTGTACACGCTTCACATCTGGTTGTGGAAATACAATCCCGACGGTCTCTTTTCATCATGGAATCCGCGTGTATCCTGTCAATATGCCGATGAGTCGGAAGACAGAGCCGGACTGTAGATCATGATGAATAAACATGGTATTTCTTTCCCTCTCCTAAACATTTCATATTGCCATTCCTAAATTTTGAGTAGCCTCTGAGCTGCTGCTCATAGAAATACCATGTTTTTGTATTAAATCAATTCAGATGCGTTACCGCCTCTACCCTGTTTGAGTTTTATGCCAATCCCTCTATTCGGCGGTGATTTTTTCATCTTCTCATTCCCCGGGTTATGCTGCGCTTCACCCGGGGCTACGATCTGCCGCTCTTTCAGAGCTTTGGGTTTTCAATAATCTGCCATACCAAGGTGCAAGATTATCCTCGGTTTTCTTGCCCCGACGGGGCAAAATGTGAATAGCCTCAGGTGCAGCGAAGCGGAAGCTGGGGGATAGGATAAACATAAGACAATAGCCCGCCGAACAGAGAGCTCATATTGGAAATTTGATAAGTATTGAGGCGGTTATTCGATGAGTGATATATAAAAATAGAATTCACCCGTTTGCCATGCCAAGACCGATAGTAAGGATCTTCACAGGCAAACATGGTATTTCTATAACTCTCACAAATAATGCTACCGGTCATATCTTCAATTTGAATGAGTACCGGATTACAGAACTACATAGAAATACCATGTTTTGTATAAAACCAATTCAGATACTTTACCGCCTCTACCTTATTTGAATTTTATGCAAATCCCTCTATTCGGCGGTGTTGTTTTACATCTTCTCATACCCCGGGTTACGCTGAGCTTCACCCGGGGCTACGATCTGCCGCTCTTTCAGAGCTTTGGGTTTTCAATAATCTGCCATACCAAGGTGCAAGATTATCCTCGGTTTTCTTGCCCCGACGGGGCAAAATGTGAATAGCCTCAGGTGCAGCGAAGCGGAAGCTGGGGGATAGGATAAACATAAGACAATAGCCCGCCGAACAGAGAGCTCATATTGGAAATTTGATAAGTATTGAGGCGGTTATTCGATGAGTGATATATAAAAATAGAATTCACCCGTTTGCCATGCCAAGACCGATAGTAAGGATCTTCACAGGCAAACATGGTATTTCTATAACTCTCACAAATAATGATTCCGGTCATATCTTCAATTTGAATGAGTACCGGATTACAGATCCACATAGAAATACCATGTTTTTGAATTAAACCAATTCAGATGTAGCACCGCCTCAACCCTGTTAGAGTTTTATGCCGATCTCTCTGTTCGGCGGTGATGTTTAACATCTGCTCAATCCCCGGGTTTCGCTGCGCTTCACCCGGGGCTAGGTTCTGTCGCTCTTTCAGAGCTGGTGATTATCAAAGTTCCCATCCAAATACTGAGGAAGGAGGCTCCTATGGAGCCTGAACTCGTTTAAATCCATGATAGCTATAAACAGTGTGAAGAAATAGACATGGTATTTCTATCACTCTCCTAAACATTCCATAAAGCCATTCCTAAATTTGAGCAGCCACTGAAATACTGCTCCTCATAGAAATACCATGTCCCTGATATCCAAGATTGAACTCAAACCACTCGTGGCACGTCTTGGAGGCGTGCCACGAGTAATCATTTCGTAGATTTCCTTAAAATCTTTTCCATCTTTTTGCCCTTTGCGAGCTCATCAACCAGCTTGTCGAGGTATCGGACCTTTCTGGTGAGCGGATTATCAATCTCTTCTATCCGATAGCCACAGATGACTCCTTTAATCAGGTCAGCGTTTGGATGGAGTGTTGCCTGCCGGAAGAACTCTTTGAAGGTTACCTTCTCATCAATCAGTTCCTGAATCTTCTTCTCATCAAAACCGGTCAGCCACTCTATGACCCGGTGCAGCTCCTCTTTTGTTCTGCCTTTCTTCTCCACTTTCGTCAGGTAGTGCGGATAGACACCTGCGAACATCAGTTTTGCCATTCTCTCATTGTGTTCCGGTGTTGGTTTCATATCTGTGATCCGTTTTTATAAGTTATAATAAACGTACAAAATGGATGATGAAATTACCATCAGCGCCAATTCCCTTCACCAAAGGTCCGGATCCTGCAGGGCGGGCACACAGGTAATCGTTACCGGTTGATTCGGTCCCGACACACCCTTTGAATTTAAAACCAGCGCCTGCCAACCAAATGGATACTCCATCTCAAACATCGGTTGATAGTTTACTGTTGCGAGAAACAGACATGGTATTTCTATCCTTCTGATAAACATTTCATTAAGCTAGACAAGATTTTGAGTAATAACCGACCTTCTGCTCCTCATAGAAATACCATGTCTTTGATACCCTCTAATGATTTATAGAATTACCATCAGCTCCAATTCCCTTCACCAAAGCCCTGGATCCTGAAGCGCAGGCACACAACTGATCGTTACCGGTTGATCCGGTTCCTTCTCACCCATTGGATTTAAAACCAGCGCCTGCCACCCAAACGGAAACTCCAACTCAAACTTCGGTTGATAGTTTTCCGCCGCACTAGCATCAAACCCAAATCTGCCGTAATAGGCCGAGTCACCATACACAAAGAGAAGGTGCACGCCTTTTTTGGCAAGCTGTTCCATTCCATGCTTGATGAGTGCAGACCCAATCCCCTGTTTCTGAACCTCCGGACTCACCCCAAGCGGGGCCAGAATGTAGCCTGCTATTTCATCGTGATTATCGATCAGAACCGGGCTGAATACTACATGCCCGGCAAGTTCACCGTCATCCGTTTCCGCTACAAGAGACAGTGTTTCAGGTTTAGTCTGTTCTGAAATAAGGTCCACAGCCAGTTTCGCCACTACATCCCTCTCCTCTTTTGGAAACGCACTCAGGTGAAGTCTTCGAATGGCAGGGTTATCTTTCGTGGTTGAGTGTCGGATATTCAAGAAGGACTCCTCAACATTCTTCAATTTTCTTTAACAACTCCGTCACCGAATCGGGATAGGCCTCCTCAAAGGTGAGGGCAAAATCTGCCGCAGCAGCAGGCTGGTACTCTGAACTTTGAGCCTGCATCACCATGGCGGTCTGCATCTCATCCTCCAGGTAGGGAAAGACCAGATCCTGAAGGGACTGCCAGTCATGACTGGAACATCGAAAAGATTGGGGATTTGTCTGAGCACAGGAAAGTGTGAGGGTCAAGAATCCGAGTGTTAAAGAGAGAAATAATTTGTGAGTCATGTGTTGTTATATTTCCATTTCAACGACAAATTTTCCCTGACACTTGCCCTCACCAAAATATTTAATCAGCTCTGGGATTTTGTTGGATTTGTTCAATTCTATAATCAAGTTGGTTGAGGAAGGCTTCTACAACTTCATCGTTCCAAAGCTCAGTGATGAAATCGACTGTCTCTTCGAGTGAATCTCTGGCAACCGGCGTCCAAAGAACATTTTTCATTTTCTACCAAGAATAGATCTTGAGTCTGAGTGTTTTATGCACTCTTTTTTTGAACTTGCATCCGACATCTGCAGCAGTTCAACAATTTCCTTGGGAAGCTCACTCAGGGAGGCACTCCTGAATCTATCTATTTCGTTGATAACGGATTCATCTTCCAGATTCGTTATCCAGTTGATAAGTGATATTTTCTTCTGTTCTATTGTCATAAAGATGAATCTAATAATTTTATGGTATGCAGACAATTCTCACAACGTACTGCGATAGTTCCCCAATATATGGATATCAAATGTAGTGAAATGCAATAGACACACTACTTGGGTAAGTACCGAATTGTCTGAGTACAGGAAAGCGGAAGTGTCAGGAGGCCGATAGTTGCGAGATTAGTGGTATGTTGTGAGTGTAATTAGATGAGTAAAGGATAAGCGGTTTGGCCATTTCCATCTAACAAATTGTTAAAAGCCTGAATATACTAATACTCTGAAAAAATTTTAACAGAGGCTATGAGTGGCCATGTCTCTGATGAAATGCTGTTTAAGTTTCCTTCTTGTTGATTTTACTATTTTTTGTAGTAAATAGTCCGGTTAACTCCTTCGGGTTGATAATTGGAAAATAGTATTTATTTATGAAATACCCCCTTGTTTTAGCCGCAATAAGACCGCGAATAGTGGATAAAGAAATAGAAACTAAATTTATAGCTAAACCATCAGGGATATCAATTTTGCTTCCTTCAAAGGTAATTATTTTATCCATATTTGAGATTTCAAATTGAAATGAGAATGCTGACCTCAATAGTTCAATTTTTTCATCTTCATATGGATACTCATACTTTATCGCAATATTTAATAGAAGGTTATTTACTGTTTCGGATTGAGAGAAGTTTATGTTTATACCAAGTTGTAGAGAGTCCTTTTTGAAGTTTTTTTTAAACTTTTCATTGGGCTCTTTTACAAATACTTCTCTGTCAAATATTTCAATAAGAGCAATAGATATTTGTTCTTTTTTCTTAGCCATAAAAATTAACTGAGCACTTCTTGAGTTTTAGAAATCTTAGCGCTTCTTAAAGTGGTAAAGTAGTTTGTTGTCAAAACCTTGTTTTCTTCCATACCATATTTTCTTTTGTGATCATAGTCGAGACTCTGTTGATACGGTTCAAAATTTATCTCTAAATTTATTAATGGTCTTTTCATATTCTCTTCTTCATATAACAGACCCATTTCATCATCTTCAAATATTTGGTCAAACTCTTCAAAATGTATTAGAGGTACCTTTTTAATTGCTAAAGACAACTCAATGAATTTTGATAATCTGTGATCAAAATCTCCATTTAGAACTTGAGAAACATATCCTTTAGAGACGCCTAACTCTTTAGCTAATTTTGTACGATTTAAATTATTTTCTTCCATATAGTTTTCAAGCAATGAATATAATTTTGCTTGAATTCTAGTAAGCCAGTACTCTTTTGACTGAAGTAATTCTTTTCTATTAAACATTTTACTCACCTATAAATTTGAGATACTGTTTTTTAACTTCGCGAAAATGCTTTATGTCGGATTGTTGATTTGTTTTAGTTCCACCGCATACGATTATTTTCCCCGTACTTTTCTGTTGGAATGCATACACTCTTAAGTGTTTAGATTTGAACTCATGTTCTTTAACAGAATCTTTTTTTGGTGTTATATCTTTAAACTTAGTTCTCGGTAGTGGCTGTTGATTTGCTGCAAGCTCCATGTAAGAAAAAATTGTCTTGAGTTCAGATTCATATTTATCTGGCTTATTCATTTCTTTACAAAACTCGTCAAATTCACAGCCTCCATCTTTGACTAACTTGTAATAAGTGTTCCTTCCACTTACTTGTGGTATTTTTTTTAACTTAAAATCAGGCATAAAAGTTTAGTAATTACTAAACAAAATTCAAAGAGTTTTATTTTATCCAACATACTCCATATTTCTGTATCAGAAATAAAGGAATTTCGCTATATTTATCCGACACTCCATCTACCTCATAGAATGTCCTATAATATTTCTAATCATCCTTAACCGCTCATAATGGCATCCTAATGCCGGGTAAAGGATTCTCAGGTTCGTCCGGATGTCCGAACTCGGACAGCTTCCGTTTCTCTCTTTCTTCCGGATATCAACGTACTTCTATCTGAAAGAAAACCTGCCCTCTCGCTACTCGGGCTGTAGCTGTATGCTATCTTCATCCGGTGGGAAAATCTATTGTGTACTTCTTTGTAGTCGGATGATCGTACCCTGTAAATTTTAAAACGTAAATTCGCCTACCCCTCACCGAGTCTCCGGAGATCAAACCTGTCGAGAACTCGCTGATTTCGGGTTGCTAACTTTTTATCAATATTTAATCACTTCTTTACTCAACTCCTTAAACGAGTTTAAAATGCCAATCTATGATTTAAAACCACCTAATCGTATTCAAAACTCTCCCCTCTTTCTGATCCGCCTGCGGGCGGAGAAAAGAGAGGGGCCGGGGGTGAGTCAAAAAACAACCCGACGGATTTTCCGTCCGCCGGGCTGAAAAAAGACTAGCCTATTCGATTGCTAAATCAGGAGCACCCTGTCGTAGATCCGCACGTTATGCACTTTTGGCATGTCCCATTCCGGATCATCGTCATGCTCCCGCACTCGGGGCAAGAGTCGCCTGTATAACCAAGCTGTTTAGCGCGATCGAAATCGCTTTCCGCCTCTTCTTCCACCTCGGCCACGCCCTGTGTCTGGGCTACCGGATTCTTTTTCTGCTGCACTCTGCGCGCAACTTCCTCTTCGAGTTCATCCTCTTCCGAGGGTCGCAATTTTCGTGTCATAATCTCCTCCGGAGACACATGCGCCAGGTCATCGCGCTCCAGGTAGGTTACCGCCAGCTCGCGGAAGATGTAGTCGATCACCGAAGTGGTCATCTTCACGTGCGGGCTTCCGGCTACCATGCCGCTCGGCTCAAACTTGGTGAACACAAAGGCATCCACAAACTCCTCGAGCGGTACGCCGTGCTGCAGTCCGAGTGAGATGGAGATCGCAAAGCAGTTCATTAAACTTCGGAACGCTGCTCCCTCGCGGTGCATGTCGATGAAGATTTCGCCCACCTGGCCATTCTCATACTCACCGGTGCGCAGGTAAACGCTCTGTCCGCCAATCTTCACCTTCTGTGTGTAGCCGTCACGTCTGGATGGCAGACGCTTGCGGCGAGCCACATACTTGTGAATGATCTTCTCTGCGGTTTTCACCACGTTGTCCTGTGCTGCAAGACTTTCCTCATCGTCTTCATCTTCCAGCTCCTCGAGCACATCGCTCATAGAGTTGAGCGGCTGACTCAGTTTCGATCCGTCTCTGTAGAGCGCGTTCGCTTTCAGCATCAGCTGCCATGAGAGCATGTACGCCTCCTTGATATCCTCAACAGTTGCCTCGTTCGGCAGGTTGATCGTCTTGGAGATCGCTCCGGAGATGAACGGCTGTGCCGCGGCCATCATGTTGATGTGGCCTTTCGCGGAGATAAATCGCGTTCCGGTCTTTCCGCACTTGTTGGCGCAGTCAAACACTGCAAGGTGCTCATCTTTCAGATTCGGTGCACCCTCCACGGTCATCGTACCGCAAACGTAGTCGTTCGCCTCGTTGATCTGATCGCGGGTAAACCCGAGATATCGCAGAATATCGAAGTTGTGATCGGAAAGCTGCTCTTCTGAAATTCCGAGCTCTTCCTTGCAGAACTCCTCGCCCAGTGTCCACTGGTTAAAGGCAAACTTGATATCGAAACTGCTTGGCAGGGCTTCTTCCACAGCTTCAAGCTGCTTGTCGGTAAATCCTTTCTTCTTCAGGGATTCCGGGTTTACGTGCGGACATCCCTCCAGCGATCCGTGTCCTTTTGCGTAGTCCACAATTCCTTCGATCTCTTTCGGGCTGTAGCCGAGGTTCTTCAGCGCCAGCGGAACACTCTGGTTGATGATCTTGAAATAACCGCCACCGGCCAGCTTCTTGAACTTCACCAATGCAAAATCGGGTTCAATACCTGTGGTATCGCAGTCCATCACCAGTCCGATCGTTCCGGTCGGTGCAATCACCGTCACCTGAGCATTTCTGAAACCGTGCTCCTCGCCCATCTTCACGGCGGCATCGGAATCCTCACGGGCTGCTTTCAGCAGATAGCCCGGGCACTGGTTGGCATCAATTCCTTTCGGCTTGATGGTAAGTTCTTCATACTCTTCGGGAGCCACATTGTAGGCCGCTCTCCGGTGGTTGCGAAGCACGCGCTGCATGTGCTCTTTGTTTCGCTCATACCCTTCAAACGTGCCCAGCTCTTTGGCCAGCTCCGCACTGGTTGCGTACGATTTCATATGCATGATCGCCGTCAGTGAACCCGCAATGGCACATCCGCGCTCACTGTCGTACGGTGCACCCTGAACCATCAGCGCAGCACCCAGGTTGGCGTAGCCAAGACCGAGCGTTCTGAAAATGTAGGAGAGCTCCGCAATCTCTTTGGACGGAAACTGTGCCATCAATACCGCAATCTCCAGAACGGTTGTCCAGAGACGGGTTGCGTGACGGATCGACTCCACATCAAACTCTTTGCAATCCTCATCCTTGAAGTACTTCATCAGGTTGAGCGATGCAAGGTTACACGCGGTGTTGTCGAGGAACATATACTCTGAACACGGATTACTCGCCTTAATCGGGCCGTCTTCCGGGCAGGTGTGCCACTCGTTAATGGTATCGTGATACTGCGTTCCCGGATCGGCGCACGACCATGCGGCATAGGCTATGTCGTCCCAGAGTTCACGCGCCTGAAGCGTCTTCATCGGCTCGGGCTCACGATTCTCCTTCTCCGCTCTTTTCTTCTCCACTCGTCCGTAGAGATTCCACTCTTTGTCGTCCACAACGGCTTTCATGAAGCTGTTGGGCACCCGAACGGAGTTGTTGGAGTTCTGACCGCTCACCGTGGTATACGCCTCGGAATTCCAGTCGGTATCGTACGTATCAAATTCGATGTCGGTGAAGCCCTGAGCGGCAAGCTGAATCACGCGCTCGATATAGTTGAGCGGCACCTGGTGCTGTTTCGCTTCCTTGATCGCCTGACCCAAGTCTTTATTCTTCAGCGGGTCGCGGCTTACGGCACCGTTATACATCTGCCCGTCCACATCAACCGGCTCGTGGCAGAGTTTGATAATTTTCTTGAGATACTTCTCTGAAATTTTGGAACCGGCCACAATAGAAGCCACTTTCTGCTCTTCTCTCACCTTCCAGTTTACATACTCCTCAATATCGGGGTGATCCAGATCGAGCGTTACCATTTTGGCTGCACGCCGAGTGGTTCCGCCTGACTTGATCGCACCGGCTGCGCGGTCACCGATCTTCAGGAAGCTCATCAAACCGGATGATTTCCCACCGCCGCTCAATGGTTCACCGGATCCTCTCAGAGATGAGAAGTTGGATCCCGTTCCGGAGCCGTATTTAAAGAGTCTTGCCTCTCGAACCCACAGATCCATGATTCCGCCTTCGTTCACCAGGTCGTCATCCACGCTCTGGATAAAGCAGGCGTGTGGCTGCGGATGTGTGTAGGCATCTTTCGATTTGGTCAGTTTGCCAGTCTTGCCGTCTACATAGTAGTGTCCCTGTGCCGGGCCGTTAATTCCATACGCCCAATGCAGACCGGTGTTGAACCACTGCGGACTGTTGGGTGCCGCCATCTGATTGGCCAGCATGTAGCAGAGTTCATCATAAAATACTTTTGCGTGATCTTCAGAATCAAAGTAATCATGCTTCCAGCCCCAGTATGTCCAGCACCCTGCCAGACGATGAAACACCTGACGGCTGTCAATTTCATGAGAGTAACGCTCCTCCTCATCCATTTTCTTAAGAGCCTTCTCATCCGGCTCAGATCGCTGAAGCCATTCCGGCACTCCTTTTTCCGCGATCTTTTTCAGTTTGGCAGGTACGCCGGCTTTCCTGAAATATTTTTGAGCGATGATATCCGTAGCAACCTGCGACCATGATTTCGGCACAACAACATCCTCCATCTTGAAGATGACGGAACCGTCCGGATTCTTAATTTCTGACTTTCTCTTCTCAAATTTGATGGAATCAAATGGGGTCTTCCAATCTGCTTTTGTATATAGTCGGCTAAATTGCATAGGCGTTACTCCTTAACTTATTTCTTAACGTGTCTGATTGCTAATTACTTACTTCTTCTACTTCTCGTGAGATGATATCTGGTTGAACCAACCAACCTCTGTACCTCTGATTGCTAAATGTGGTGCTTGGTAATATATCCGAGCAAGGGTATCACAGCAAGAAAAAATTCAATTACTTTTCCACAAATTTGGGTAGTTATCCACATTAGAAAATGTTGGATAATAAATTGAATTTTAACTTGACACTCCATAAACCCAAAGTGAACTGCTTACGAACCTGATCAGAACTATTTATTCTACCTTACAGGGATATCAACACGGCTTTGTGGATAAATACCCCCGATTTTGAGTCCTAAAGATAGATTTACAGGTTATCCACATTTTTGGCAAGTTATCCACATTAGAGTGTATATCCTGCCTGTTCTGCACATTTTCCTTCCTGCGAGTGATTTGTTTTCAACATTCCGGATTCGGTATTCTACTGACAGATTGAAAAGACATCATTAGCAATTTCAATTTATTTGTACATAACTAGAATGCATTTTTTCATATATGATTACTAGTCATAACAAATAGAAGTATCCAAATCACCACGCCTCTCGTTTTTGCGGGAAGCGTTCCGGTGATCTTTCAATGATGAACTTAAATCAACTGTTCAATTCCAAACGTATACGTAGAAATACTTATCCGTGACTCTTATATCTGATCAGGGATTGAATCCAATTCTGGCCGTTACAAGAAATGAACGACCGGGAAGCGGGTACCCCTCGATAAACTGGTTTTGACTGTCCCCAAGATTGCGTACCCGTGCGGTTACGCTCAGGCGGTAGCGCTCAACAGGAATGTCCACTTTACCAAAGAGGTCGGTTTCTGTAAATGAACCCAGTGGATCCGAAGTTGAGTTATCCTCTGTCGTGTAGCGCTCTCCGGTATAGCGGATATCTGTTCCCGCAGTAAAATTCTTCCAGTTAAGGTTCAGGTGAGCCCTGTGCGACCACTCTGGAACATAGACTAGTTGGCCACCCTCCGCTCCGGGATTGGATTCGTCATCGGTGATAGATGCATCTGTATAGACTGTACCACCTTCAAGCGTGAGTGAAAGATCTGTGGAGAGCTGAAAATCATTTTTAAGATTCAGCTCGATTCCTTTCGTCTCAATTTCATTGACATTCCTGACTGATAGGCCGTCCTGACCAAATACCCAGAGAATTCCATCTGTTTGGGTTCCGGCAAATCCATTGATCTCCGCTTCAAAACGTCCGCCCTCATAATCGTGGATAGATAACACTCCCAGTTCACCTTTTTGATTCGTTTCCGGCTCCAGATCGGGATTCCCCGCATCCGGCCAGTAGAGATCATTGAGTGTAGGCGCCACAAAGTTTCGGCTCCACTGCCCTCTCAAAATAAGTGCATCGTCCAACAGGTTGTAGTTGGCTCCGATTGAGCCGCTGACGGCATCTCCGGCCGTTTCGTAGTAGTCATAGCGAATACCACCAAAGAGTCTGAATGAATCACCCGGCTGCCACTCACTATTCAAACGGTAAGCAAAGTTGAATTGGGATTCATTCTGCTCAAAGTTGGTGCTCTCCACACGATTTACCAGAAATCGGGCCGATTGATCCGTCTTCAGATTCTCCAGCCACTGCTGGCTCCACCCTATCTCATTTGAAAAAGATTTGATATTCGTTTCACTTTCGGTTCCGAATGCCTCATCGGTGTAGTCGGTATCGGCATCACTGTACACAATGTTGCTGTAAAGCCTGGAGTTGTCAAAACGGTATTCGATGTTGGTGGCAGATCGTAGCGCTCGGTCATCCTGAACTGCGGTCTCACTCGGAAATGCCAGTGATCCGGGAGACTGATTCTCCACATCATAAAACCAGAGGGCTGTCTTCAGTGAAAACGGCTCTGTTTCATAACCGGCATTCAAAAGAGCGTTAATAGATTCCACACGGTTGTTGTCACGCTCCTGCTGCTCTCCGTTGTTTTCAAATTCAAAATCGTTATCTGATGCTTCACGCTGCAGGGAGAGTCCGGCGTTCCAATTTCCGGATCGGTGATTCAGGTTTACCCCCTGGATATTCTGGCCGTAGCTGCCGAGTGTCTGCCAGGCTGAGTAGTTGCTGGATGCTGCTCCAGAATCGAGATAGAGTGTACCGCCCGCAGCAGAGCTTCCGTAGGCTGTACTGCTGTTCCCGGCACTCAGCTCCATAGAGCGAATAAAATTGGACGGCATCAGAGTCAGATCAAATACGCCGTTCACCGGGTCATTCAGATTGAAGTTGTTCCAAACCACTTGTGTGCGGCCGGGACTGTAACCTCTCATCGACAGGTTGGAGAGTCCCCCGGGGCCATATTCACGAATCATGGCCGCGCTTCTTTTTCCGATTAATTCGGCTATGCTTCCGGTGCCGTAGAGCTCCAGCTCCTCAGCAGAAAATCGTGTTACAGAAATAGGCTGATGTTTTCGCTCAACGTCAAAACGGGTAGACTGAACGGTAATCTCTTCAAACGTAAGAGTATCGGCAACCGCCTGTGCCTGAGTAAATTGAGGGAATAAAAGGTATAGGAATAAGGTTGCAAACAGTGTTTGCAGTGACAGATATTTCATGGAAATTTGGATTTGATCTTCGATTACGATGAATCGTTCCGAAAACTTTAACTCCCGAAAGTTTTCTGGGAAATAGAAATGGTGGCAGGTCTCCTGACTTGTTCAGCTATTGATTCAACCTTCCCGTCTGATCTGTACAGACAGTGGTAAGATAAGGATCAACAGATGCCAGATAGCTGGCTCTGAACTCACAGTTGCGGGTACAGTTTCCGATTTGAACGGAATTCCCTTTTCATCCCGGCGGCTATTGCATCAACCGGGACACCACGATAAACTATTCCAAAGAACTGATTCAAAGCTAAGGGCATCCGGCCAACAATCAAAAATTTCTTTTCCACAGGTTGTTGATAAGTTAGGGAATCAGTGGTTGAAGAGTGAATGCGTGGATGTTTGATCACAAAATTTCATGATCTACAAACTCAGAGAGGAATAATTCGACTCCTTTGGAGTCGCTCGTATTCATCGCCATCCGGTTACCCCGAATTAGCATTCGGGGATAATTACATTGATCCGCGGTTTGCGGATCGGTTCTACATATGATAGGCATTAACCTGCTTCTTCAAACTATTCTCATATTGAATGGTTTGAAGATGATATTCTTTTCTAAGCGATTCAAGCAGGGATAATCAATTGAATTGCATTTCCGGTAAGTAATTCAATTTCAATAGATTAGATGTTCACACTCAAACCCTGACAAGGGTTGCATGTGAATAGCCCCGCATGAAATGCGGGGAAAAGAATTGCGCAAACTATCAAAACCCCGAATGGGGTTTAATCTATGCACGCATCTCATTACCGTTAAAAATGCAGTTCAAAAACCAATTCTCAAATTTCTTATGTTGCAGTAAATAAATAACCTGCTACAGATTATTCATCATGGAAAAAGTCTACACCCTCCCCTTCAAAGTCCGATCGTATGAGGTGGACCGAAATGAAATGGCCACCTTCTCTTCCATCTGCAACTACTTCCAGGAGGCTGCCGGCATTCACGCCCATCACCTCAATTTTGACATATCCCAGCTTCATGAAAAGGGTCTGACGTGGGTTCTGTACAAAATGCATGTGAAGCTGCTCAAGCACCCGAAACGATGGGAAGATGTAAATGTAACCACCTGGCCCTCGGCGGGCGACGGTCTACGGGCATTTCGGGATTATGAGATGAAATCGGAATCGGGAAATCTACTGGCACATGCCGTCAGCCAGTGGATGGTTCTGGATATGAAGTCAAAGCGACCGGTTCGTACCCCGCCTGAGATCTCTGAATTGGGTATCAAAGATAAACCACATACAATTGAACCGAAAAAGGATCCAATCAGACCTCTCTCACCGGATGATGCAGAACTGATTACCGTTGTGGGATTGAATGATCTGGATATGAATCACCACGTCAACAACGTACGTTACATTGACTGGATGACAGGGTATTTATCTGAGGGAAATAAGAGATGCCGTGAAATGGAAATTCAGTATCTGGCGGAAAGTGTACAAGGTGACAAAATCTATCTGTCATCCAAACGGGAAAACAATCGAGTAATGCAATCGCTGTTTAAAAATGATGAGAAAAAACCGATTGCGTCATCTGTATCATGCTGGGAGTGAAATAAAATACGGTTTAAACTGGCACAACGCTTAGTCAGACAGGTTAATGATCTTCCCGGAGTGGAATAATCGTTAACCAAAACTCACCAATCCAAAATCGTACATCCAGCACTCCATCAACTCGATGGGTCTCCCTCTTTTTTATCCACGATTTTCGGTTGATCCGGTCGTTTTCTTCTGTAATCTTCGGGATGCTCTTCCATCTCCTTGAACTCTCTAAAGGTATAAATCAAGCCAATCAGGAGGAGCAAAACCGTAACCAAACCGGACGATATTAAAAAAGGAATATTGTTCATCATGATCGCCCCCGGTATTTAAGAATTTTAAAATAGGCTCCAAAACCGAGTATAGACGGCACCCAAATTCCAACAAAAAGCCCGGCATCCGTATCTCCTCCGAACCACAGAGCAATGGAAAGTGCCATTGAGAGAATTGCTGCCGCAAGAATAAAATAATCAGATCGTTTAAGCATTTGATTCTTTAGATTTATATGAATGATCTATAAATTCAAAAAGAATCTTTATCTGATCGTTCCGATACGGCCGCATTTCAGCCAGTATTCGACAGAGAGAACCGGCAATTTACCATTCAGGTGCAAACGACGGATTTACAAAACGTGTTGATTTTTCCAGATTATCAATCGCTTCGAAATGTTCATCTTCCAGCTGAAAATCGAAAATGTCGATATTTTCCTCCAGATGTTGTCTTGAACTCGCTTTTGGTATGGCAATGACATTTTCCTGTTCAATCAACCATCGCAAAGCCACCTGAGAAGCAGATTTCCCATACTCTGCGCCAATCTCCTGCAGCGTCTGATTCTCTGCTACTCTACCCTGTGCAAGCGGGCTATATGCGGTAATCAGGAAATCGTTATCGTATGAGTACTCTAAAAGATCAAACTGTTCCAGAAACGGATGGAATTCTACCTGGTTAGAAAAAATGGGAACTCTATGCTCTTCCAATACCTCTTTTGTGAGTGATAGTGGAAAATTACAAACCCCGATGTTCATCGCTTTACCCTGATCCCGCAGAACAAGCATCGCTTCGAGTGTTTTTTCAAGCGGATATTTGTCATTAGGCCAGTGAATCATCAACAGATCAACATATGATGTCTGAAGGTTCAACAAGCTCTCTTCCAATGCCTGCAATACGTCATCGTGTGCCAGATTGGTATGCCAGATTTTTGTGGTCAGAAAGACTTCCTCTCTCGGTACATTTGCATAATGAATTGCATCTCCGATCTCCTTCTCATTCTTGTACATTTGAGCGGTATCGATATGTCTGTACCCAATACTGAGTGCGTCTGCTACGACTTTTTTACACTCTTTTCCAAATAGTTTGTACGTTCCCAAGCCAATTTCAGGAATCTCTACACCCTGAGCTGTTTTAAACTGCATGAAAAGTTTTAAGTAGTTTAATTAAGTGTGAATTTAGATCTCAATGAATAGTTTAAGATATCGCAGATCATAAGGAAAAGCCAATAAACACTGTTTATCTGCCTGATGTATTTAAATCTAATTATTTCAACAGATATGAAGTCCATACTTCTTGTGTTGTAATCTACTCAAACATAGCCCAATGATGAACAGTTTTCCACGATCTATTTAATCAATGTAATTTTTCGAGTAAAAATTTGGCTGCCAACCTCAAGCTGCACGATGTAAACACCGCTAGGCATTTCTGATGCATCCCATGAAATAGAGTGCTCACCCGGACCGTAATTTTCATCAGCCAGCAATGCAACCTGTTGACCTACAATATTGTAAACTCCCACTTTAACCGGCTGTTGCTCAGGCAGGTAAAAAACCACATTCGTAGACGGGTTAAACGGGTTGGGATAGTTCTGTCTGAGTTCCACATTCCCAGGCTGATTAACATCACTATTTTCAGTAATTGCTGATTCATATGGTTCCACGGTCACAGTAAATCGTTCTTCCTCATTATCAGGAGAGTATGGATTGATGGTTCCGGGCTTTTGCTCCATCTGTTCGAAGTCCTGTTCTGAAGAGGACATTCTAAATTCATATGAAGTCTGTTCTCTCATGTCAATTTCACGGCCGTTTACATTATCTGTAAAAGTCAGTATCCACTCTTCCGGAATGTCGCGCATATCACTCCAATCCAAAACCGCCTGGTAACTTCGACTCGATGAAACAACTCCTACGTTGATGGTGTAGGCTTCGGTTGGCTCCAAAGGCAGATGTGTAAAACTGTTTGCCCGATTTCCACTTTCGGATGTATTGAGATAAAGCAGGTTCAGATCTTCCGGCAAAAACTCTTCTTCTGTTACAGGAAGTAATTTTGGAAGATCGTAGCGAAGATCGGACGCTCCTCTCTCCTCTCTTAAAAATCCAAGAATCGACTGATCCAGTGATTTTCGCTGTGAACCTTGTCGATTTTCAAATAGCTGAAATTGAATCAGCCTGTTGAGGTTATTTCCACTAGGTGTGGAAGAAACTTCGCCGGCCGGAGATGAGGCGTCCTCATGAACAATGAGTGGACTCCAGGCACTCACAACAGATTCAGGTTCAAATAAAAGCTCAAACGATTGATCTTTGCTATCCCATTGCAAATATGCCGGTGAAATTCTCCTGCCTGCCAGATCTCCAAGTTCGCTTACTTGTCGGTTCTTATCACTGCCCAGCGTAATTATTTTAGAGGATGTCCCTTCAATAGCCATGCTTTGAGGTGTATATTCCTGTACAGATTCAGCAGCATATATTTTTTTACTGCTGCGATCTTCCGTCTTAAGGAAAAATGGAGCTCCCGGATTCAGTTCAGAAAGTGATTGATTGTCCGTTCCTGGAATTCGAATGTTCCGGTCGTTTAATCGACTCAGCCGCTCATCGAGCAAGCCGGGCGCTGATAATAAGTGCCAGCCGTTCTCCTCAAGTTCTTTCAAAAACATTCTCTGAGTACTGCCAGCTTTACCCGGTGTTGCAGACAGCTGTCCATTTATATTTGCAGATGATGGCTGAAAATGTTGAAGGCTGGTATAACCGTCAAATCCGTTGGCAATCGTGTTAATCTCCAGAGATTTACCCTGATCAGACCTTTCATAAGTAGCCTTAGCTAATTCACTGTCTCCGTTGTAGATCTCTACGTAACCACTGTTTGATGACAGAATAGAGCTCTGATATTCATATAAATTTTCAGGCCTGTCTGATTCAGGCAAATATCCATGAGAAAGAACGGTAAATTCCCGTGGCAGGATGAATAAATCCCTGCGGATGATTTGTGAGCCGGCGGGTGTCCGAATTTCAAGACCCTTCAGTGAAATCGGATGTTCAGTAGGATTGTAAAGTTCTACAAACTCAAGTGAGCCATTTTCACCTTCAGTAGCAGGTAAAATTTCCGATATTATGATTTCACCCCGTTTAAATTCCTGAGGAGTGAAAAATTCCGGAACAAACTCCATGCTTTGCACAGCAATTGGAATTTCATCTGTGGCAACATCTCCATTCAAATTTACCCACTCAAATTCTATAGATTCAGAATTATCAAGCAGAAGATCATTCAAGGTAGTTTGAATAGAAAATGTGTTCCACTCCTTTCCATTGTTTCGAAGCATTCTTTGATCAACTCTGGCACCGGTTACATCTCTCCACTCTTCTCCATTGATTGAATAGCGAAGCTGAAGTACATATTCATCCGAAAAATCTGTTTGATAGAGCAGGTCAAAAACTACCTGAAATGATTGAATGGCATCCGGCATGCTGTTCTCTACCAATAAATAGAAGAGCCGGTTCATTGGTGAATTTTCAGGTTTCAGCCCGCCAACTCCGAGTTCACCTGATTCAGATAAAACATAAAATGGAGACAACTCTGTCCTGCCGGCATCCCAGGAACGAATTTCAGATGAATTTCCCCCCAAAATTATTTGAGAAATATCATTCGGGGTGAATTGAATAAATCCTGATTGAGAGAGGGAGGTTTCCTCACTAAACGAAATTTCTACACCGCTTCTGTTCTCAATTGCAACCTGAGCAAATACACCTGGGGCAAGTGAGGAAGAAAATATGGCAAGAAATAACAGAACAGTAAATAATCCCTTCTGTAACGGTTTCGCCATAGGCGGTTATAGATTCACATTTCAGTTACATTATTATGTAACAAAATTAAGAATTAAATCAGAATCTTTTTGCCCTGATTCTAATAATAATTTTGTGTTAAATCGGTCAGCTCTTCAACTTTTTTCTTACTCCTTTTAGTCAACGTCGGGAGATTTGGATTGTTGATCTCTGAAATCTCTGCAAATAACTCTCTCGCATCTTCTTTATTGCCGTTGTTTTGTAAAATTTCTGCCTTTTTAAATTTAAAAATAACATTCTCTGGCAGCTCATCCGTCAACTCGTCTGCATATTTGAGTGCTTCCTCATATCGCTCCTCTTTATTATACAGATACATCAAAAGCATTTTTGCATCGCTGCTAACGTAGCTGTCGCTTTCGGCTGCAAGTTTTAATTCTTCAAATCCCTGTTCCATATCCCCGCGCAGCCCCGCAATGCTTGTAACCCATTTCAACTCGGATGGAACACTTCCGACCATATAGTAGAACATTCCGCGACCAATTCGAGCATCGGGACGATCTGTATCTAATGATAGTAATTGACGAGTGTAGTTAAATCCGGTCATTCCGCTTCGTACTGCAACCCGGTAATTTCCTTCACCTGCTGCCACTAAACTCCTGTAACCGTGAAGTCCGCTTAGCAGAAGTACCATTGTTGTATCGCTTTTGGATTTTTCCAGCTGCTGTTCGCTCAGTTCCACCGCTATCTCCGATCTCTCCAGAAAATTGTCGGCCAGCTCATCTGTCTGTTCTATAAAAAAGTACTCCCAAAAAGGCATCATTGACAAGAAAAAGTGTGGCTGTGGATCTTCAGGTCGCTCATCAATCAACTCATCAAAAATGTCTTCTGCCTTATCCCATTCAGTATTATAAAATGCCGCTATCCCCTCTTGCAGTTTTTCATCATAGGTTTTTTCAGCCTGCACAGGTCCGGCCAAAAAAAACATCATAAGGTAAGTCAGCAGCATCATTCTATTTTCAGATTCTTTCCAGAGTTTATTCAACAAATAAACTCCGGTGCTGTAATATCAACCGGAGTTCAAGTGTATCGTTTGTTATAGACTCAAAATCAAACTTCAGGTTCCTCGTCATCGAAATGCAACGCACCAAGTTTCCCTTCCGTATGTGCAACTGCCACAGACACGGCAGCATCTCCGGTAATGTTAACCGCGGTCCGAAGCATATCCAGAATTCGATCAACTCCCAGTATCAATGCAATTCCCTCTATAGGAACCTGAATCGTTTGCAACACAATCACTAACATGATAATTCCAGCACCAGGAACACCGGCTGCGCCGATGGATGCGAGCGTGGCGGTTAAAACAATGGAGAGCTGCTGTGCAATACTGAGGTCCATCCCAAGTGCCTGAGCAATAAATACGGCAGCTACTGCCTGGTAGAGACTGGTTCCGTCCATATTGATGGTTGCTCCCACGGGAAGCACAAAACTGGAAACCTCTTCATCAACCCCAAGATTTTTTTCCACTCTTTCCATGGTAACCGGCAGAGTTGCAGCACTTGAGCTTGTACTGAATCCGAGTAAAACAGCGGGCTGAATTGCTTTGAAAAAATCCCTCAATCTCATGTTGCTGTATATTTTAAACAAACTTGAGTAGACAATCACTACGTGCAGAAACAGTCCAATGACAACGGCAAGTGAGTACCACCCAAGCGCACTCAGCAATGTGATAGCCTCTCCAAGATCGTCTCCGGCCAGATCTACAATAACAACAGCCATAAGGGCAAACACCCCATAGGGAGCCGTTTTCATAATCAAGTCCACAATCTTGATGATCACATCGTTTAATGACTCGAAGACATTTATGAGCACCTGCCCTTTTTGAACAGGAATATTTACAATACCGATACCAATCAAAATAGCGATAAACACTACTTGGAGCATATTTGCATTATCGGATGCAGCTTCAAAAAAGTTCTCAGGCACGATGTCTACAAAAAAGTCGAGGGGACTCCGGTCCATAAGATCTTCAGCCGCCTGATCCCGTCCTTCCACTGATCCACCGTAACTCTCCATCAGGCTGGTTCGTGTGTCTTCAGGTAGGGCTTTTCCGGGTTGCATTATATTAACCACTGCGAGGCCTATGGTAATGGCAAGAATTGTTGTGATCAGGTAGATCGCAATAGTCTTTCCTCCCATACGAGAGAGTTGATTCATATCGTTCAGATTTGAAACACCCACAACCAATGAAGCAAGAACAAGCGGTACAGCTATAAGTTTGAGGAGAGTGATAAAAATATCACCAAATGGTCGAATATAGTCACTGGTAAACTCATTGAGCCCTACAACACTTGAGAACAACCCCCAGATAAGACCAAGAACCATCCCGATAATTATTTGCCAATGTAATTTTTTGTACCACTTCTTCATAGAGTCAATATTTTAATAGTTAACAGAGTGAGCAATCCACCGATGCCGGTGGCCAGCCAGTTTACGTAACAGTTTGTCCATATGTCTTTTCGATCACCGTTTATATTCAGCGGTTTGAGCGGAGCATTTCTGGATTGAAAATAAGCTCCAAGATAGGAGTCAGCAACCGAACCTAAAAATCCGGATGTAGCCACTACAACGACAAAGCTCAGGTTATAAGGTTCAGGCTGTAGAACGAGTAGTGAAGCAAGTACACTGCTTCCAAAAATAGAGGCTATGGTTCCCTTCAGACTTACACCTCCATCCGTACCTGGTTCTACCTTTTTAAAATTGGTGATCAGGTGGGTTTTTTCCTTTTTTCTGGAGCCGAGTTCGGTTGCCCAGGTATCGGCAGTTGCGGTGGCTATCGCACCGTAGATGGCAATTAAAAAATAGACCTGGTCGAATTGAAACCACAATATTGCAAAAAAGGCAACCCAGAAGCCGTTAGCCCATACCTGATAACCGTTCCGCCTGCTGTTATGAAACGGATCTTGTGAACGCATCGGTACCCGGCCTGCTTCTACACCGTCTTCCCGATTTTTGCGGGTAACAATACTGCTGCTTATAAAAAAGAAAACCAGCGCAACAGCCGCCCAAATACCGCCAAAACCAAACGTAATGGTTCCAACAATAACTACCGCTTTTGTAGCGTCAAGTGTAATCCAATTCAGAAAAAATGCAAGGTAGGCAACCGTGAGTGAGAGACCGAGGCCGGTCAGAATCATAAGATGGTCACTCAATCTCCCTTCAATCACAAAGAGAAAAATGACCACAATCCAGAAGAGATAGTTTATGAGTCTGTCCAAAACCGATCAGGGTGATGTGCTGGTTGAAGAGTCATCAATTTTATGATCCCGTTTCAGTATAGCATAAACCACAACCGCATAGCCGGCAAGCAGTAGTACCGGTGAAATGTAGAGAGAAATAAATCCATACACTTCATTCTCGAGGCGCATAATTGTAAATCCTATAAATACAAGAAGAACGCCAAGTCCCAGCAATTTGTAGTTTAAAGGAGTAAAAAGCATCGGTTTAGAATCTTGTCTCTGCTTTCGTTTTTTGCTCATGCCTGTATTCGGTTAAATTATTTTCTGTTTCCAATTTGTACTGTTCCGCAAATTCATAAGAAGCTAATCATTGCTCACTGAATTGCGATGATATCAACAAGTACTAATTAATGCTTTTAATAAGCAATTCGGTTGGTTAAGTTATTTAATTATCTGAAACAGCAAAAATGTTCTTTCGAAGAGATTAAGAAAAATGGAAATTGTATTAGCATCTGCCAGTCCCAGGCGCTCACAACTGCTCAATCAACTCAATTTATCCTTTACCGTTTCCCCATCACATATAGAAGAAGTAATGGATATGTCCCTTCCACCTGACCGGTTGGTAGAGTCACTGGCAATGCAGAAAGGAGAATCTGTTGTAAAAGATCACCCCACATCGTTCATTATTGCGGCCGATACCATTGTGTGCCTGAATGGTGTATATCTGGGCAAGCCTGAGAGTGCACATGAGGCGATGGAGATGTTAACGGATATGAGTGATAAATCTCATGAGGTCTACAGCGGAGTATGGCTGGCCGTGAGCAATTCCAGCGGTCAGATTCAGCGCACAATCACATTTTCTGAAAAGACGAAAGTAACATTCGGGGCGTTAGACCCGGTGGACATCAAACGGTATATTGCCGGTGGAAGCCCAATGGACAAAGCCGGTTCATATGGTATCCAGGATGACTTTGGAGCCGTTTTTGTGAAATCCATTGAAGGAGATTACAATAATGTTGTCGGCTTTCCGCTTTATGCATTTTATCAACAGGTAAAGAATCACTTTCCCGACGTTTTCAAAAAACATTTCATTTCGCAGTAATGCTGATCAGAACGTTTATCCTTACCGGCCTGATATTACTCATTGCGGTTTCTTCCGCATTGAGTCAACAGGCTGACTTTCGGTCGGCCAACAGGATGATGCAGGAGCAAAACTTTGAGCAGGCCATCCCCATTTTAACTGAACTGCATGAAATGAATCCCGGCTCAACCGTCTATTTTGAACGACTTGTAGAAGCGCTCATTAATAACGGTAATTTAAATCAGGCTGAAAAAGTTGTAAGAGATCAGATTGATCGGGAAATCACTACACTTCAGGCCAGAGCCAAACTTGGGGAGATTCTGCACCTGAAAAATGAAAAGGATGAGGCTCTGAGTATTTGGAATGAAGTTCTTGAAGAGAATCCTCAAAATATTCAGGCTACATATATTGTTGCCTCATCGATGACTTCCCGGCAGGAGTTTGATGCTGCTATTGAGGCTTATCGTTCTGCACGGGAGAATCAAAACGAAGCGACACTTTTTCTAAATGAGCTGGCTAACACATACCTGCTTGCCGGTCGCTTTGATGAAGCAGTTAATGAATATTTCACGCTGATAATGGAATCTCCGCAGCAAATGGCCATCGTTCAGCAGCGCTTTTTTCAAATGAGGGATGAACAGCTGTATGACATTGCTTCCTTTGAACTTGAAGACCTCCTTCTTGAACTTTCTCCTTCACACGAAGCATACTCACCACTTTACCAGCTGCTAAGTTGGCTGCTGATCGAAACTGAACAATATGAACGCTCCTACAATTTTGCTCAACACTATGAGGAGGAGACTTCTTATACGGTTTACTCCCTATTCGAACTTGGCAACAGGCTTGTGTCTGCAAAACAGTTCCAAATAGCTGAAGAAGCCTACTCCTACTATCTTGAAAGCTCAAACCTTTCCGTTCGCAAACGTGCTTATGATGAATTGAGCAACACCTATTTGCAATGGGCTAAAAATTCCGAACAGAACAATCTACTTTCGGCAGATTCTATCCGGTCGCTCTACCGGAAATCGTATCATCGTGCAGAAGAACTGATGAATGAATTTTCCGATTACGAGCAGTCCGGCCGGGTTCTTTCACGATTGACTGATCTATCACTCGACTTCATGAAAGATACCGGGGCAGGAAAAAAGTGGCTGGACAAACTGCAAGCGATTTCGGGCGGCAATAACCCATATACACTTTACGCTGAAGGCCGAATTGCCATATTTGAAGAACAATTCGGTGAATCGCGAAGGCTGTTGGCAAGAGCTGACCGGGCGACGGATGAATCCAACCTCTCGGAAAAAGTACGATACTATACAGCTCTCTCCGATATCTTTTCAGGTGACCCGGAATTTGCTGAAATCCAGCTTCGCTCGCTGGAACGTCGTAATTCTTCCTACTACGCGAATGATGCTGTTCGCCTGAGGATGTGGATACAAAACGGATTGCGTGCCGATAGCACCGGTCAATCCCTCAAAAAACTTGGCAACGGACTGTTTCATCTGCATACAGGAAAAAACGATGATGCCCTTGAGATCCTTCAAGAGTTTTTTGAAAATCCAGGCAGTCCATTTGCTGATGATCTTGCTGTAGAGCTCTCTGCTCAGCTTCCCGTTGAGTATACTTTGCTGAAACTTCAGCTTCTGGAAAATCAGGCTGAGAATCAGTCACAATCGCCTCTGCTCGAACGAATACTGTGGGATCGGGCACTTCTGGCTGAACAGATTGCAGCCGGAAAAATTGCTACCCAAAACACTATGAGTGGCTCGGCATATCTCGATGAAGACTACAAAACTATTACTTTCACACCAGATGAGGCAGAATCACTTTTTGAAGAGCTGATTATCTCCTTCCCGGATGGTTATTACGCTAATTATGCCAGGGAAAAACTGAAACAATTTCAAATCGATTACCTCTGATGAACATGAAGTACCTCTCATTTATAATGATCTTTCATCTGATACTCGGTGTGTCCGGATCGATGGCCCAGAACCGCGTTCTCATCCCGATGGACGGTTCACAGACCAATCACCTGAAAGCGTACGGCGTTATATTCAACCATCTGAATGAAGGCGCAACCGGCCAATGGCTGCTCAACCATCGCGGTGGAAGTTTTTTGACCAGTGAAGATCACGACATTGTACGGAAAGCACGCGTTCGCAATGTTCGGATTGAAGTGATATCAGAGTCGAACGCATCGAGCTTGATAAGCGAAGTTGAAAATCCGGGCGTCAACATGGCCGCTGTGAATCTGGAAGCCGCTCCGGATATTGCGGTCTACTCACCTCCCGGAGCCTTGCCTTGGGATGATGCCGTTATTCTTGTGCTGGACTATGCCGAGATTCCATATGATACCGTTTATGATAGGGAAGTACTCTCCGGTGAGCTGAGCGAATATGACTGGCTTCATCTTCATCATGAAGATTTTACCGGACAATTCGGAAAATTCTGGGCCATGTATCAGAATGCCCCATGGTACATTAAACAGGTCCAGGAAAAACGTGAACTTGCTGAGGAGCTCGGCTACGAAAAAGTGAGTTCATTGAAGCTCGATATAGTTCATGAAATCCGGGATTTTGTTGGAAACGGAGGTTTCATGTTTGCCATGTGTTCCGCAACAGATACATTTGATATTGCTCTTGCTGCCGAAGGAATGGATATTATCCCCAGGGAAATCGATGGCTCCCCGGTTGATCCGGATGTTAACAATCGCCTCAACTTCGATAATACATTCGCATTCGAAAATTTTTCGGTGATTACGGATCCCTACGAGTATGAGCACTCAACCATTGATATTGAAGTGGACCTGGACAGAATTAGCGAAAGCCTCGACTTTTTTACCCTTTTCGATTTCTCCGCAAAGTGGGATCCGGTACCGGCCATGCTCACACAGAACCATGTGAACAGTTTGAGAGGATTCTACGGACAGGCAACCGCATTTCAGCGGGATAAGATAAAAAGCAGTGCCGTTATTCTTGCTGAGTCACCCGGACGCGATCAGGTCAAATACGTGCATGGAAATTTCGGAAGCGGTACATTTACGTTTTATGGCGGACACGATCCGGAAGACTATACCCATAGAGTGGGTGATCCGCCAACAGATCTGAGCCTTCACCCCAACAGCCCCGGCTACCGGTTGATACTTAACAATATCCTCTTCCCTGCTGCTGAAAAGAAGAAAAAACAGACGTAGTATAAGCTGCAGGCTTCAGGTAATCAGGCTGCAAGGTAGATAACTCCGTCTGGCAAATTCCGGAAGATTTGTCGAACAATTTTTCACTTTTTCTTTTTGCTGGGCGCTTGTCCCAGTCCCGAGACTTCGGGGCCTTTTCATTTAGCCCCTAAATCCTATTACCGTACCCACATTTCTCCCCCAAGCTTCCTATCTTCTGACAAACTGAATCACTGTCACACTGTAATCTGATCCATGAAACCATCCCGCAAATTTGAAGATCTTGTAGAACTTATCGCTATTCTTCGAAAAGAGTGTCCCTGGGACCGTAAACAGACTCATCATTCGATTAAAGACAACCTGATTGAAGAAGCCTATGAAGCTGTTGAGGCAATCGACAACAACGATATGGATGAGCTGCGAAAAGAGCTTGGAGATCTGATGCTTCATGTAGTATTTCAATCACGAATGGCTACGGAAACCGACAGCTTCGATATCGGGGATGTGATTTTCAGTATTTCAGAAAAACTTATTCGTCGCCACCCGCATGTATTTGGTGATACTGTAGCCGATGAAGAGAATAAAGTGGCTGCAAACTGGGAAGCGATTAAACTGACAGAGGGACGAAATTCAATTCTGGATGGTGTACCCAAACATCTTCCGGGACTTATAAGGGCGCAGAGAATGCAGGAAAAAGCAGCCAACGTTGGATTCGACTGGGCCGAGTGGAAGCTGGCGTGGGAAAAGCTGAATGAAGAGATTGACGAGTGGCGCGAGGCTGTTGAGAATCAAACGGCCAAAGAACAACAGGAAGAATTCGGTGACCTGCTGTTTAGTCTGGTTAATGTAGGCCGCCTGCTGGGCCTGAACGCTGAAGATGCCATTCGCGGAGCTAACCGCAAATTCATCAATCGATTTCAATATATTGAAAAGAGTTTGACAGATCAGGATAAGTCTGTGGTAGATGCATCATTAGAAGAGATGGACGCCCTTTGGAATGAAGCTAAATTAAAAGATAGCGAGTGAGTAGTTAACAGACTTTTACCACTTAAACCACTTCTAAAAGCGCTTACTTTTTTGTATTTTATTAGCATAAAAAAGAAAATTTCTGCGTTAAGAGATGCTGACGCTCACTGGACGAACAATTATCCATTAAGGTTCTCCGCTTCGGGAAACAACGTTCAGTTTACAGTAGGATTACTATTTACAGGCGCAGAGATGAAAATGTTAATTTAACAGGATAAAAAATAATGGCGCACCATAATTTGGATAATATTGATAAAAGTGAATATCCGCACATCAACAGGGGTTTAGACGGAATTGTTGCTTTTTCTACCACTAAGAGTTCAATTGACGGCCAAAAAGGGGAACTTATCTATTCAGGGTACAATATTGATATCCTCGCAGAACACTCATCTTTTGAAGAGGTCTGCTTTCTCCTTTGGAACGATCGTTTACCGACCGAATCTGAATTGAACGAGTTAAAAAAGGAGTTGATTGGCCAGCGTAATTTACCTGCGCCTGTACTGGAATACATCAAAAAAACCAATAAAGACGCTGAGCCAATGGCCGTTTTAAGAACTGCCGTTTCCATGCTTGCAGATTTTGAAAACACTTCAAGCGGTGATAAAGCCAAGGATAACCGCACACATGCAATCTCGATGACGGCTCAGATTCCTACAATTATTGCAGCTTTTGATCGAGCACGTAATGGAAAAGAGATTGTATCTCCCCTGAATGAAGGAAGCACTGCATTTAACTTTCTGTATATGCTGAACGGTGAAAAACCGGGTGAAGCTGCTGAGAAGACAATGGACCTCTGCCTGATTCTTCATGCTGAACACGGTATGAATGCATCTACGTTTACAGCAAGAACAATCTGTGCTACCGAATCTGATATGTTCTCAGCTGTAACCGGTGCAATCGGTGCTTTGAAAGGACCTCTTCATGGCGGTGCAAATACTGCGGTCATGAATACACTCCTGGAACTTGAAAAACAGGGTGATAAAGCCGACGCTGTTGCATTCACGAAACAGAAGCTTGCAAACAAAGAAAAAATCATGGGCTTCGGTCACCGTGTTTACAAAACTTTTGACCCGCGTGCCTTCCACCTCAGAAAAATGTCCAAAAAACTCTCTGAGGAAACCGGGCATGTTGAACTATACAAGTGGTCTGAAGATATGTTGAATACCATGAAGGAAGAGAAAGATATCGATCCTAATGTGGATTTCTTCTCTGCCACGGTTTACTACTCTATCGGAATTCAGCCGGATCTTTTCACCTGTATCTTTGCGATGAGCCGTGTAAGCGGATGGTCGGCACACTACATAGAGCAAGCCGACAACAACCGTCTGGTACGGCCACGTGCTCTCTATATTGGTGAGAAAAACCTGGACTGGACACCAATTAGTGAGCGATAAGTAAAGCGGTCACAATTCAATTATTTTCAAAGTCCTGTCAAAGTTTATTTGGCAGGACTTTTTTTACTGTGTTCAAGTCAACCTCCCCCAATAGTGTCATCCATTTTCCACCATAGTCATCCTGAACGAAAGTGAAGGATCTCCCTGTCAAATAATTGAATAATAGATTCAATAGAAATACAGGCGAGCTTGATAATAATACTGGCTATCAAAAAAAATCCCGGCAGAACTAAATCAACCGGGATTTGAAATTATCTTTAAAGAAAAAAGTATTACATCACTTCTTCAATCGGCGTGTAATCCATGTCAAATGCATCGGCAACGTACTTGTAGACTATTTTACCGTCTACAATATTCAAACCGAGCTTCAGCTCCTGATCATCATTGAGCGCTTTCTTCCAGCCTTTATTGGCAATTTGCACTGCGTAAGGAAGTGTAACATTGGTAAGCCCCATTGTAGATGTATATGGAACTGCACCGGGCATGTTAGCCACACAGTAGTGAACGACACCGTCAACTTCATAGATCGGTTCATCATGTGTTGTCGCTTTTGATGTTTCAAAACATCCACCCTGATCGATCGCGACATCCACCATCACGGTGCCGGGTCGCATCAATTTCAGCATGTCTCTGCTGATCAGACTTGGAGCTTTAGCACCGGGAATCAGAACCGCACCGATAACCAAGTCGGTGGTTGGCAAAAGATTTCGGATGGCCCCCTCTGATGAAAACTGCGTGTCAATATTCTTAGGCAGCACTTCATCCAGGTATCGTAACCGGTTGATATTAATATCCAGAATAGTTGTATTCGCTCCCATTCCGGCTGCAATTCTGGCCGCATTTACACCCACAATACCTCCGCCAAGTACAATGACGTTGGCAGGCTTCACTCCGGGAATTCCCCCCATCAGAACGCCGCGTCCGCCGAAAGTTTTTTCCAGATACTTAGCACCTTCCTGAGCCGCCATTCGTCCGGCAACCTCACTCATCGGAACAAGAAGCGGAAGTGAACCATCTGACTTTTCAACAGTTTCGTAGGCTATTGCCACACATTTGGATTTTTGAACCGCTTCGGTCAGATCCTGACTTGCAGCAAAATGAAAATAGGTAAAAATAATTTGCCCTTCCCGCATGCGAGGATACTCTTCAGCAATCGGCTCTTTCACTTTCATAATCATCTCGGCACGAGACCATACTTCTTCAACGTCATCAATGATAGTTGCCCCGCTTTGCTCATACATCTCATCTGTAAAACCACTTCCCAGTCCGGCTCCCTTTTGAACAAGTACTTCATGTCCGTTGTTCTTCATTTGAAGTGCACCGGCCGGCTGTAGAGAAACACGATTTTCAAGAGTTTTAATCTCTTTTGGAACTCCAATAATCATTATAAATGGTAGTTTATTTGAACGTTTAATTTTCGCGTTTTAAAGGTAGTAAACTTTCCGCAAAAGATGAGACTAAAACCTGTAAAAGAGAGCAAAAGAGATTAGAATTATGTCGCTTAAACTATAATCTATCAGCTCGTTAGGCAGATGAGCGACAATAAGGTACGCTATAAAATGAATAAATCGAATGCCTTTATTCGCATAACCCTACGGATCGATCTTTCATTTTTTTTAGATCAATACATAGCAGATAAAAGACATTGGCCCGACTTACTTTTTTGAATTCAGTTCCAGTGCTTTCTTCTCTCCTTTGGATGTCAGCTCAATATGGCCATAAAGATACGGTCCGCCAATGGTGGGTAAGGAAATAAAATCTTTGTCTCTCAGGTATTCCAGGTAGTTTTTCAGCTCAATTTTGTCGAACGAAAGAATTTTGTTCAACTCCTCTACTGACAATCTTTCGGATTCCGATTTTTCGAGCTGCTCATGTGCTGTGGAAATAATGAATTCCAGCTTTTTATTAAATGACGACCCGATTAACATTCAGTGAGTTTAATTTGGTTTTGTGCAATGAACCAAACAACTCTTATCAAAACGTTACTTCTATATTATCTATTTGTTAAGCAAACTATCCGGGATAATGAACTTTAAGCAATATCAATCCGGACGGAGGCGCAGCATGTGCTTTCTTATCCGTTTCAGGGCCATTCAAATACTTTTCAAATTCGGGCATTGTCAATTTCCCGGTTGCAACCTGCATCATACTGCCTACCAATCTCCTAACCATATGCCTCAAAAATCGATCCCCTTCAATTTCATAAATGAGCAGGCCATTTTTTTTAAACCATTCACTTCTACTGATACTGCAAAGTGTCGTTCCGAATTCCTCATTATTTGGGATACAGAAGTTGACAAAATCGTGTTCACCCATCACTTTTTCAGCACAGTTCTGAAGCTGTTCCATATCCGGTTCTGAATGATTTACCCAAACTGTATTTCTGCGCAAAGTTGCAGGGCCTAGTGAAATCCGGTACTGGTACGATCGGCCGGAGGCATCAAATCGGGCATGAAAATCGGCTTGAACAGTTTTAATGTCAGTGAGAGCCACATCCTGAGGCATCAGACCACGCATTGCATAGATTACTCTGTCAGTTGAAAATTTATCAGGCAAATCCACGTGGGCAGTCTGAGCTTTTGCATGAACCCCCGAATCGGTTCGTCCCTGCCCAATGATATTTATCTCCTGTTGATATAATTGAGAAAAAGCCTTTTCAATCTCACCTTCTACAGTTCGCCCATCAGGTTGCTTCTGCCACCCATTGAAATCGGTACCGTCAAATTCAAACGTAAGTAGATACCTTTGCATAGGACTAATTAAAGAATAACTTGAGCTGAGCCTTAACACCGTTCATTTCGCCCGGAGACAAGTTGGTTGATCCACCTCTAACAGGTGCCAAAGTGAGCTGCATCGACTGCCTTTCCTGATCTTTCCTTACCCGATTGTAGGCGCCAATACCACTGATCACTCTGTTGATAACCATCAATCCGGCTATGGCTGGCAGTTGGCTACGAATTTTATCTGCTTCCGAACGCAAATCACTATATCTGTTTCGATCAGATGCATCACTCCAATTCCAGCTGTTTTCCGGAGTGTCGTCAATCAGGCGGTTCCAGTTGCGGCTTCGAAGCTGATAATCATTATGATCTTCCAGTGAGTTGAAATTACTGACAGCCAGTCTGAACGATCTGCTCCTCGATGAAATGTCAACTCCGGCATTCAAATTCACAAATGTGATGAAATCATCCTCTATTCGATTGGCTTTGATATTAAATCCAAAAATAGCACCCAAAAATGCCAGGTCAGATCCGGTATGCATATACCCTCTTGCGCGATGTGATTCACCCGCATAAAAGTGCCCCCAGCCCGGCAACACCAACGATCGCAAAAATGCCCTGCTTGGCAATTTATCCGATATCTCAGTTGAATTCACATTGATTCCATCTGTAACCGTGAGATGCTTTTCTTGAGCGTCAGCTGTCTCATTCCATACAAGGAAGAAAAGTGCCAATACCGGCAGAATCAGATGAAATCGGTTGAAAATCATAAAAGATTGTTCATTAATCCGGATAGATCGATTTTTTTGCAGCCAGAAGTGTATTCTTCATCAGCATGGCTACTGTCATGGGGCCCACTCCTCCCGGAACCGGCGTAATCCAGCTGACTTTCTCCTTCAGGCTTTCATAATCGCAGTCACCGACAAGTTTGTACCCTTTTTCGGTTGTTTCGTCTGCTACCCGATTGATCCCCACATCAATCACAACCGCACCTTCCTTCACCATTTCCGCTTTGATGAGGTTGGGTTGACCCGCGGCTACAACCAGAAGGTCTGCAGATATGGTGTGCTGAGTGAGATCTTTTGTGAACTTGTGACAAATTGTTGTCGTAGCCTTACCGGATGAATTCTCACGGGAAAGCATGACCGCCATAGGTGTTCCCACAATATTGCTGGCACCAACCACAACGGCATGTTTTCCCTTAGTAGGGATACTATAATATTTAAACAGCTCAAATATTCCCGCCGGAGTACACGATTTAAACGTCGGCTGGTCTACTGAAAGCCGTCCCACATTCATAGGATGAAATCCGTCAACATCTTTCCGGTGATCGATACTTTCGATGACAGCGTGTGACGACAGATGCGAAGGCAGTGGCAGCTGCACCAAAATACCGTCAATGGAGTCATCTTCGTTGAAACCTTGAATGACACTCTTCAGTTCTTTTGCTGATACAGTGTCGGGAAGATGTGTGGTATCCGTATCAATACCGACTTCTTTACATGCTCTTGTTTTTGCTCCAATATAGGTCGATGAAGCGGGATCATTGCCCACTTGCAGAACTTTAAGAAACGGCCGACGGTGCCCTGCTTTTATCCAGTTTTCAACATCCTCACGGATCTGAACCTTTAATTCAGAGGCAACTTTCTTCCCATCAATCAATTTTGCTGACATGCTTTTCCCATATTTTTTACTTAGTTCAATTTTGTAAACGGACTTAGCTTTTAGCGCTCAATATCATACTTTTTCATCTTATTGTAGATGTGGCTTCGACGGATCTCAATCGCCTCAGCCGTGGCAGAAATATTCCAGTCATACTTTTCCAGTTTTTTCACCAAAAACATCCTCTCAGCCTGTTCCTTAAATTCCTGAAAACTATCCAGATCGTCAATCAACTCGGAGAGTACTTTTTTTGAACTCTGATTACCTACCATTAAACGGCTGACATCTTCAGCGGTTATTTCATCCTCTGGTGAAAGTATTGCCAGACGCTCAATTACATTTTGAAGCTCACGGATATTACCGGACCACCGTTGGTTTTTCATCATTTCGAGTGCACCATCCGAGAACGATTTGCTGCTGTAGAGAATCTCCTCATCCCCCAGTTTCCCTAGAAAATATTCTGCCAGCAAAGGAATATCCTCTTTACGGTCTCTCAACGGTGGAATGTGGATGGGAATCACACTTAAACGATGGTATAGGTCCTCACGAAATTCACCTTCCTCAATTCCTTTCTGCAGATCCTTGTTGGTAGCCGAAATGACACGCACATCTACCGGAATGGATTCTGCCCCTCCTACACGGGTAATTCTATTTTCCTGTAATGCCCGCAAAACTTTCGCCTGTGCATCAGCACTCATATCTCCAATCTCATCCAGAAAAAGTGTTCCGCCATCAGCCTGTTCAAACTTTCCAATTCTCTGGTTCACAGCGCCGGTAAATGCCCCCTTTTCATGCCCGAACAGCTCACTCTCCAACAGGTCAGCAGGTATAGCCGCACAGTTTACATCCACAAACGGTTTAGAAACTCTCTTGCTTTGATTGTGTATTGAACGGGCTACCAACTCTTTCCCGGTTCCGTTTTCACCGGTTATCAACACCCGGCTGGATGTAGCGGCTACTTTTGAAATTGTATCTTTAATTTTTTGAATAGCAGGACTTTCACCAATAATTTCTGAAGCCCCGTGCAGCTTCGTCCGCATCTGCTTATTTTCACGAACCAATTCGCTGCTCTTCAGCGCATTACGAACGGTAACCAGCAGACGATTTAAATCCGGTGGTTTTTCAAGAAAATCAAAAGCCCCTTTTTTAGTGGCGTCTACGGCAATTTTAATGGTGCCATGGCCGGATATCATAATGACCGGGAGTTCTGGCTTTTGCTCCTTAATTTTTTCCAGTGTCTCGATGCCATCCATCCCCTTCATCTTGATATCGAGAATCACCAGGTCCACATCCTCATTCGAGATCTGCTTCAGTGCTTCATCACCACTCTCCGCTTCGAGCACACCGTAAGATTCATATTCAAGTATGTCCCGCAGAATATTTCGAATACTTTTCTCATCATCTGTAATCAATATCTGCGGTTTTTGACTCATACTCAGTAATTTTGATGAAGAAATTCCAGAATTTGCTCGTGTACCCAATCCACATGCGAAGTGGACGTAGTGTAATTATTTGTAGCTATGGTAACCGTTAGCTGTTGTTCAGACTCCGTATTCAGATAGCCGCTCAAAGTCCTCACACCCGACATAAATCCCGATTTACCATAAAACCTTTGATTCAATTTGCTGTTTCGGAACCGGTGGCCCAATGTGCCATTCAAACCACTCACAGAAAGGGATTCAAAAATTGAATCGAACCACGGTTTTCCTTTGATGAATTGAAGATACTGATTTAAATCGGAAGCCCGAATCAGATTTGCCGGAGCCATCCCCGAAGCGTCTCTCAATCTCACAACAGACGTGTCAATTCCGGTGGAATGCATATGCTCTTTGATTAGCTGCAAACCCAGCTCTGTCGTACCCTGAGTGTCAAATTTTTGCTGGCTGATCTTTTTAGCCAGCATCTCGGCAAAAAGATTATCACTTTCCTGATTCATCCAGGTAACCAGTTTATATAGCGGTTCGGATTTGTGGGTTGCCAGTAACTCCAATCCATCCGTTTTCCAGCCATAGAAGTCGCTCTCCACAATCAGTTGGCCCTTTACTTGAATACCACTTTTCTCCAGGTAACGTGTGAAAGTATCAATAAAATAGTTGGATGGACTTAAAACTGAGAGTGGTTCAGTTTCATAGTATCCCTGCGGAAGTGTGCTTCTCAGGATAATCGTATTGGTACCCAGCACACGCCTGTACGATTCATTGTAACGTGTACCCGGCGGCGTTATAGTCTGTTCATTTACAAAATCAACATAGGGTGTATTGAAAGGAAACCATTTGATTGTCGGCTTCCCGCCAACGCGGCCATCTGCCACCACTTCCAGGTCTACCACATTGAAATTGAATGCGAGGGCACTGATCTCAGGAGCGTAATAATATGAAAGATCATCCCACTCCCAGCCTCTCGGGTAAGGTACATCGTCAAAAATTCCGTCGTATGCGATAATACTGCCGTCGATCTGTTCAATACCAAGTGAATCGAGAAGCTGATACCACTCTTCAAAAAGAAAGAGCGGATCGTCATAAAATTCCCCGTTAATGGACGGATCGCCGCTCCCCTCGATGATAAGGTCCCCAACCCACCGGTTGTCTACGATCTCACCTCTTCCATAGAGATTTGTTTCGAATTGAAAATCTTTACCAAGCAGATCTAGATAGGCTCCGGAACTGATCAATTTGAGGTTTGATGCAGGCCGAATTAAGTTATCGCCATTGAGGCTTTCAATTGCCTGGCCTGTGCTGTCGGTCACATGAACTGCCCAGAATGCATCGTTGGCCCGGCTTCGGTCTATTAAAAAATCGATCTGTGCGGATATTTGACCCGATACAGTAACGGGCAAGCTAAAGCAAAGCAGTCCGAGAAAGAGTTTGACGGACAGCATTTTTAAATGCTCCATAGGCGAGTGAATCAGGTTGTAAAATAACGCTTCTCTTCCTGGAGAAACGCATTGTAAATCTCTTCCGGTGTAGAACACTCATGAAGAAGTTCCCGGAAAGAGACACTGTTCATTAATCGTGAAATTCTGCTCAGAAGTTTAATATGAATCGTGTGCTTCGATTCAGGTCCGACCAAAAGAAAAACCATCTGAACCGGCTCCCCGTCGATGGAATTGTAGTCGATAGGTTTTTTGAGCTTCGCAAAGCTGGCCATATTTTCATCAATAGACTTCACTTTTCCATGTGGAATGGCCAGGCTTTTACCAACGCCGGTCGACATGATCTCCTCGCGTTCAAACACCGCTGTGCGAATATCCTCAAGCTGTTCCCTGCTTACACGGTCGGAAAGGGATTCAATCATCTTGTCGAGTAACTCTTTCTTGGAAGAGACTTCCATGTTGGCCAGAATCGTTGATGTATCAAGCAGTGAATAAATATTCATAAAAATTAGTCCAAGCTCAGCGGTTTTAAGTACGCCTGAATATAGGGAGCATATTGCATACTCTTCAAAAATATTCCTGTACAGATTTATAATAATTTATCTCAATTGAACAGTACAGGCTCCCCGGTCATTCAGCCCAAACGCTACACTCTATTGGTTAATATTTCTCTCAACCGCGCATCGAAAATTTTGTACCTTTAATGCGTTCAATAATCACGATGCATTTATGATCAGTTCGTCGCTCACAATTCTGAAAAAAGAGATCACGCAGGAGCTCCGTACCAAGTACGCTATCAATACACTGCTGGCTTTTACCGGTGCCGCACTGCTTTTGATTCTATTTACGCTGAGTGCCCAGCAGTTGGATCCCACACCAAAAAGCGGGCTTGTATGGATCGTTATTTTATTTGCCGCTATGACCGGCATGATGAGATCATTTGTACATGAAACAGAGAAGAAAACCTGGGAACTGCTACGGCTCAATTCAGAAGCCACTGAAGTATATGTCGGTAAGCTCGTATACAATTTTCTGTTTTTGCTGATTCTTCACCTGTTTACATTCTTCTTCTATATTGTGATGATGAACATGAGCATTGTGAGTCCTGTTTATCTTGCAGCATCCATACTGTTTGGTGCAGCCGGCCTATCGAGCGTCACCACTCTTGTGTCAGCAATGATTGCAAAGGCTGATCGAAAAGGGGCTGTTTTTTCTGTCTTGTGTATTCCGCTTCTTGTACCGTTGTTGCTGATACTTACCAGAACCACCACCATTGCACTTGTAAATGGGCCTGATGGATCAGAACTGAATGATCTTGCAGCATTGGTCGGTTATTGTGGAACCACAATCGCGGCTGGGGTTATGCTGTTTGACTACATCTGGGATGAATAGAGTTGATAAGATTTTAGAGAACAACACATGAAATTTTTAGAAGAAAACATATCATTTGGTGACCGCAGGATTGTTGGGCAGCAGGATGCGCGCCATAATGTAGAAAAGATTCTGAAAAGCAACAGGCTAAGTCACGCCTACCTGATTACAGGTCCAAACGGTGTCGGTAAAACAGCCTTCGCACTGGCAATGGCCGAGGCCATCAATGGAATAGACAATCTGACCGACCTGAAAGGCACCGCTGTTACAAAGAAATCGAGCTGGTTTGCTCATCCTGATATTCATCTGTTCATACCATTTCCCAGTAAAGGCGAGAATGAAATACAGCCGCGTATTGAGATGCTTGCACAAGATCCGTACGAAATTGTTGATTTTGCCGTACGTCCGGCACTGAACAGCGATAAGGTTTCAAAAAACAGACGAGCCTTCTACCCGATCGACTATTATCGCAGTGATATACAGCCGTTGATGAAATACAATCCGAATGAGGGCCGACGCACTGTTGTCGTCATTACGGAGATCGATACGATGCGAAAAGAGGCTGCAAACGCATTCCTCAAATTTTTAGAGGAACCCTCCTCCCGGCTGGTCTTTATCCTGACGGCCGCTAAAACGGACCAGCTTTTACCCACCATCATCTCTCGTTGCCAGCAAATCAGGCTCAATCCTCTCAGCGAAGAAGAGATCCGGGACGGGCTGGTACAGTATGATCAAAAAGAAGAGAAGGATGCTGAATTTCTTGCCCGGATGGCAGATGGCAACTATGCTCTCTCCCGTTTTTTTGATGTCGAAACCCTGAAGAATACCCGCGAAGAGATTATCGATTTTCTGCGTTATTCTTACACGCAGGATGTCCCATCCCTTCTGCCCATCATTAATGAATGGAACCGCAAGTTGAATACGGAAAACCAGATTGCTGTTTGCAACTCCCTTGAGCAGTTTTTAAGGGATATACTTGTTTACAGGGAAAGACAGGATACCGACTTAATAACCAACGTTGATCAGATTGAGGTCATAAAGAAATTTACCGCATCCATGAAGGATGCCCGGATTATTGACATGATTGAGCATCTTCAGGGTTTGAAGCAGCTCCTTTATCAGAATGTTCAGTTAAAATATATTTTCAGCGTTCTTTCCATCAGGTACAGCAGCCTTATGCGAGGACTCGAACCTGTCATAAACGAAGATGACAGCTGGAAACATCTGCCTGCACTTTCAGAACTATAGCGCTCTATGAATCAGAACAGTTTACAATTTGTCAAAATGCAGGGAGCCGGAAACGACTTCATTCTGTTTGATAACCGATCGCTAAAGCTCACTGATGAAGAGATATCCAAAATCGCACCGACGCTTTGTGACCGTAAATTTGGCATTGGCAGTGACGGGATCATCGCGCTCTGCTATGATGTCTCCAAAAAAGCTGACCTTGTGATGGTTTATAAAAACCCGGACGGCAGTGATGCAGGAATGTGCGGGAATGGAGCGCGCTGTTTTGCAGCGTACGCCGTTACACTCGGATCTCCCAAGCAGTTCAGTTTTCGGGTGCATGAAAAAGTGTATCGAGCAGATGTCGGTGAAGAGAACGTAAGCATCCATTTTCCTTTGGAAACTTCCGTAAATGAGGAAAACTTAGGCGCAGATGCTGTTCTAAACGTATATACAAACACCGAGCACATTGTTTGTCCCGTTCAACGCGATCAGCTGGAAGATGAAAAACAACTGATCACCGATGGACGATATCTTCGCTATCACAATCACTTTCAGCCCAAGGGAACGAATGTAAACTTTATTGCCGGTGTGGAATCGGATGAGTTGTGCCTTCAGACGTACGAACGAGGTGTCGAAAATTTAACTCTCGCCTGCGGAACAGGGGCCATTGCCTCAGCCATATCCTGGCACTATCTGCAGCAGGCCGGTAAAGGAGAGTTCAATTATTCAGTAAAAGTAAGAGGCGGTACATTAACCGTTCAATTTAGCTACGAATCATCAACCCAAACATACAAAGACATTGTGCTGAAAGGCCCGGCTGTTTTTGTTTTTGAAGGCCAATACTATCTTCAGTAAACCACTTAATATCTTTTTTTGCTGGCTGATGACCTTACTGCTCTGCCTTACAGCAGGATGCAGTACCACTCAGTTTCAATCCTCTTCTGATCGGAAAAATGCGTCTGAACAGCCCGAAAACTCATTTTTAAATGAGAATACCGCTCCTGCTGTTGATCCCATCTATTCCGTACAGCTTCATCCAGTATCACGACCCAACAGTGGCCCCATCATTGAACTAAACAGTTCAGACCAACTTCAGCTTACATTTGAGTCGATTGGGTTTGAATCCCGATCATATCAATACTATTTCACCCACCACAATCCGGATGGATCGGAGTCGGGTTTGTCGGAGGATCAATTTCTGGAAGGATTTTCAAAATCAAATTTAAGCGGCGGGACCGTCAGCCGCAGCAGCCGTCCCTACTACCGACAGTTCTCTGTACAGTTTCCAAACCGTGAGCTGAAATTTAAAGTGAGCGGATATTACATGCTTCACGTAGAGGATTCCGACAGCGGTGATCTCCTTTTTTCTACTCCATTTTTTGTATTTGAAAATGAAGGTGATATAAGATCTTCGGCAAAAACAATACAAACACCAAGACAGCAGCTCAGAACAATGCACCGCCTCACCGGACATTACCTTCTGCCAGATTTTGTAGATCAACCACAATTTGATCTCTCATTTTATTTTGTTCAAAATCAGTTCTGGGGACGCGCCTTGAGTGCTGATGAGCTGGATTTTTCAGACCCGGATGAAGTTCGTTTTGAAACAAGTTCGGAGGAGACCTTTCCTGGAGATTATGAGTTCAGGATTTTGAATCTGAATAATATTTCAAAAATCAGAAGCTCAGCATTGGAGATTAAGGAAACAGATGATGTCACAAAACTTACTTTATTTGACGATGCCGAGGGCTTTACGGACCCGGTAACAGCCGGAACACCCTCCGTTTTCGGTGCATCAACATCATTGAATTCGATCTATCTTAACGTTGAATTCAGATTAGATGCAGATATTGAACCTGATGACGAGTCGGATCTTTATCTCGTCGGAGATTTTAATCAGTGGTCAGTCGATGATAAACACAGGCTACGCTACGATTCTGAAATGGATCGATGGGTGACTAAAGCCATGATGAAAGAAGGCACGTACCGCTATAAATATGTGTTGGTTGAAAACGGTGTAATCGACGATCTTCGGTTCGACACTCTCTTTCAAAACGTCAGGCAGGAGTATCACGCTTTTGTTTATTTCAGAGATTTTAATGAGTACTATACAAGACTGCTGCAGGTCAACACATTTTATCACTGATCCTGCAGTTTATACATTCTGATATGAGAATTTTAAAATTTATTCTGGCATTTGTAGTTACCGGGGTTGTTCTATTTGCGATTGTTATCGGTTTAAACTGGAAGTCTTTCGATATTTTTATGAACAACCGTGAAGCTTTTCAGGAAGGATCTGAATGGGTTCCAAAAACACAGTCTTTGCGTGGGTTATCCGAGTTTATTGATGAAAATCCACAGAATGTTTCCATCGCAAGCATTGTAGAGGAGGCTCCCGACTCTACCCTCTTATTTGAAGCCGATACGCCAAGAACTCTGGGATCTCTCTCAAATATCTTTCTATTAACGGCCTATGCAGTGGAAATGGATGATGGAAGATTCAGCTCTGAGGATACAATTTCAGTGAATGAGATAGAGAAATACCGGCTTCCGCAGATCGACACGTCACTTCAAACAGATGGCTTACAATTTGCAGAAGAGCGGGGATGGCTTTCCGATGGCCGTATCTCATTAGAGAATGCATTGGAGTTGCTGGTTCATTTCAATGATCCTGCACTATCTGATTATCTCTGGCATCACCTCGAACCATTTGATTGGAGTGAGTTCAGATCCCGTCACTCGCTCGAGAAAACAGATATGCCACTTCCACTCACCGGACTTTATATACATACATCGTCATATGAGAATGATAATAGTATCGAGAAAAAGATCTCAGACAGAAAGACCTTATCTGAGGATGATTATCGTCAGCATATTATAGAGCTGGCAGACCGTTTTCAAACTGATGATACATTTAGAAGCACCATACTAGAACAGTTTGAAAATGACAGGTTGGGCAGATCGTTTATTGAGGAACGAAATGCTTTAAAACTGTTTCCACAGGGAACTGCATCCGGATTGGTATCTTTTTTACAGTCAGTCTGGAATTACGACAACATCTCTGAAACGGCTGCAAACAGATTATTTGACTGGATGCGATCTCCCTACAAAAACCGTTCAGAAATTGAACGAGACTTTACGGATTATGGCGCTCTGTTCGACAACCGGATAGGTCTGTTAAACGGAATCGATTTTGGTACACTCGTCTACACAGGTGATACTAAATTCCAGGTCGTTATATTTGATGAGCTTCCGGTGGGATTCTGGTTTCATATGTCCGGCAATCACATGCACCAGGATTTTCAGCAGAGACTTATTTACGATCCGGCACTGGTTGACCTTATGATCAATGTTGCCGATCGAAATACCGAATAATTATAGAATAAAGGCCGAAATATTGATCCTGGATTTTTAATACGGACTCGGTAAATAATACTCAAATAACACTATGATGAAATATCGTTTTATCTATTTAATCTGGCTGCTTCCCGCCTATTTTCTGTATCAATTAGGATATCAATCGATGACCTATTTTGGATTACAGGAAACTCATGAACAGGGAGAAAGCTATGTTGCTGAAGTAACGGACTTTGACGTAAAACAGATTGCAGCCCAAACCAACGGATATGTGGTTTTAAATTTCACTACGAATGATGACGAAGTTATAGAGGAACAGCTTTCGCTTCCGGTTCAGATGGCGCAGGTCATTATGGAGTCAGAACTGATTCCCATTCGCCATAAATCCGACTCATTCAAACCGATAGTAATGATGCCGGTTTATGAACTGCAACAGAGTGTGATCAAGGTAAATCTTGGCGTTACGTTCATTGGGTTGGTCGTAACAATAATTGTTGCATTTTATGCGTCCCGATATGCAAACCGAAAGATTCAAACCGGTGATGAAACGATTGAAATTGAACGAGTTGACCTGGAGAGTGCATGAGTCGATACAAACTCTATTTGATACCAACCCCCATCAGCAAGCGAAAAGAGAACATTTCACTGCCGGATTATACCCTTGAGATTGTTAAGAGACTTAACTGTTTCATCGTTGAAAAACCGCAGACATCACAAAGTTTCCTGCAGTGGATTGAACATCCCACCCCGCCCTACAAAATGACGATGCGTGTCTTAAATAAGAAAACACCCGATCAGGAGATTTTCAGCTTTTTGAAATTCCTGAAAGAACAAGATGTGGGGCTAATGTCGGAAGCCGGTGCACCGGGAGTTGCAGATCCGGGATCCAAACTCGTTCAGCTGGCACATGATAACGATATAGAAGTGGTTCCTCTGGTTGGACCTTCCTCAATATTAATGGCGTTGATGGCGTCAGGAATGAATGGTCAATCCTTTGCTTTCCACGGTTACCTCTCGATCAACGAAGGCAAACGTATCCGGGAAATTGCTGAACTTGAGCAGGAGTCATCGCAGAAAGATCGAACTCAGATTTTCATGGAAACTCCGCACCGAAACGAACAGCTATATGATATTCTATTAAAGAAACTTCGCCCATCAACCCGTCTTTGCATCGCTTCAAATATCACTCAAAAAGACGAGTTTATTCAGACAAAAACCGTTCATCATTGGAATAAATCAACCAAACCGGACCTTCAAAAAAAGCCTTGCCTGTTTCTGATCTACACCGGCTCCTGAAAAGACTACAGACCGGTTTTTTACAGTAAACTTAAATAATTAAGGCAAATATTTAATCTAATTGATTGATGCTATTTTATTTCCATTCAGTTATTTACAGTAAGTTTCCAATAATTTATTTAAGTCGAAAGGATGTTGTCAAGTGTTTTTGATACAATTAGTTTTTGATCATCATATCACCGTAGTTAATCAGGTTTTTACGTCGCAGAAATTCTGAAATCATCAGGCTGATCAACGCCGGACCGATAAAGTGAAGGAACATGACCTGGAGCAGAATGGGAAGCTCAAAACCCATAGAGGTAAACGTAAAAATCTGTCCGACCAAGCCACTGGTTCCCATGCCCGCTCCTTCCGGCGTATTCTCCATTTGAAAAATTAGTGTAGAAATCGGTGCCAATAACGCACCCGCTAAGAGTGGTGGAATGATGATCAACGGTTTTTTGATCACGTTTGCTATCTGTAGCATGGATGTGCCAAATCCCTGCGCAATCAAACCTCCCACTCCGTTTTCCCGATAACTACTGACCGCAAAACCGACCATTTGAGCTGAACACCCGATTGTAGCTGCTCCGGCTGCCAATCCATCCAGACCGAGCATGATTGCTATAGCCGCACTGGATATGGGTGCCGTCAATGCAAGCCCCATCAGAGATGCAACAAGAACTCCCATTAATAACGGATGTTGGTCCACCGACCAATTGATCAATTCACCGAAGGCTATCATCCCCTCATTAATAAATACTCCTATATACTCTGCAGCAAAATAACCAACAAAAATAGTAACGAGTGGTGTGGCTATAATATCAACCTTTGTAGATCCTGAAATAAGTTTACCAAACTCTACAGCAAGAAGTGCTGAAATGTAGGCACCCGCAGGCCCACCGGATGCAGCACCAAAAGCTCCCGCCACGGCTGAAGAAAAAAGAACCAACGCCGGAGCTTTTAATCCATAAGCAATCGCCACACCTATTGCAGGCCCCATCAAGTCCATAGCTAACTGCCCAACTTCTACAAACACCTCAACTTCAAATTGCTCTCCGGCCGTTCGTATAATTAACCCGATGATAAGAGACGAAAATAACCCCAACGCCATATAAGATAAAGCCGTAACAACATATGTATTCAGGGAAAGACTAATTCCCTTCTTTTTAAGAAAATCCATTCATACTCATTTATTAAAAATTGCCACCGTTCAAACGGCCTGAATTAATTCGGCGCACAAATATATAGGGTTATAACCGTCTACCCAATCTTGAATACTGATTTTCATGCGCAAATTTTCATATCGATTAACAAGAATTATATCTGAAGCAATTTGGGAACATGATCAATCCTTCAGAAAAACCACTGTTTTCAGACCGTATAAGTTCATGTGAACCAATAATTAAGAGTATTTTAACTCAAATATGAAATTACAATAAATTCTTTCACTCTAACGCCAAAGTTATCTGTGAGTTACAAAATTTTGTAAATACTCTTTAAGGATTCTTCATAAAAAATTATTAGTTTATTAACAGATGATGTAAGCGTTTTCATAAGTTCATCAAAATGACGTTTATTTGAGTGAGGTTTTTGTGGCTTGGTAAAGTCATTTCAAATAAAAAAAGGAGAATTACAAAAATTGAAGCGCTTACAGGAACTAACAATTTTAATCTAGTCCATTAATTAAAAAATAACAGGTAGATTTTATGAAGGTAAAACAGCTACTCAGCCTGCTACTGATCCTGTTCTTTTGTACATATGCCCTCCCGGCGCATGCGCAATCCGAACTGACAGTCAGTGGTACGGTAACAGAATTAGAAACGGGTGAACCATTACCTGGTGTTAATATCACCGTAAAGGGATCACCGGACAGAGGTACGACGACGAATATTGATGGTGAATATTCGCTCAGGGTCAACTCAGATGAGATACTTCTCTTCTCATATATTGGATTTGTAACACGCGAAATTCCGGTTGATGGCCGCGAAACGATTGATGTGGAGATGAGCGAAGATGTCCAGGCTCTCTCTGAACTGGTTGTGATCGGTTACGGTGTTCAGGAACGGGGTGACAATACCGGTTCCGTTCGGGTGGTAAGCTCAAGAGATTTTAACCAGGGCGCTATTACATCTCCCGAAGAACTATTCCAGGGACGTGCTGCCGGTGTTCAGGTAACATCCAACAGTGGTGCACCCGGAGCCGGAGCAACCATCCGAATTCGTGGAGGTTCTTCTCTTTCAGCCAGTAACGATCCCCTATATGTAGTGGATGGTGTACCTTTGGATGAAGGTGGAATTTCAGGTATGAGAAATCCGCTCAACTCCATTAACCCGAATGACATTGAATCGATCACCGTATTGAAAGATGCATCTGCAACGGCCATTTACGGATCTCGTGCGTCAAACGGTGTTGTCATTATTACTACGAAAAGAGGTGAACTCGATCAGGAGATCGAGGTGAATTATACCGGCCGATACTCCTATCAAACCAATAAAAAGCGCATTGATGTACTTGACGCAGATCAATTTAGACAGTTTGTAGAAATTGGTGTTGAGAATGGAAGTTTATCGTCAGGTGCCCTTGACGGTCTTGGAGACAGCCAAACCGACTGGCAGGATGAAATTTTCCGTAATACATTTAGCCAGGATCACAACCTGAGCCTCAGCGGTTCTGTTGCAAACCTGCCCTACCGGGCTTCCATTGGATTTTCCGGAAATCAGGGAGTCTTGAGAACATCTAACAATGACCGTCTCACCGGTTCTGTTGCTTTAAATCCATCCTTCCTGGATGATCAATTTAAAGTGGAATTGAATGCAAGAGGTACACGGGTGGATAACCGTTTTGCTGATCAAGGAGCCATTGCAACGGCCATAAATTTTGATCCTACTCAATCTGTTTACTCAGATGATGAAAATCAGTTTGGCGGTTATACGGCATGGCTGGACGGTGACGGAAATCCTATTACGATTGCACCGGCCAACCCGGTTGCGCAGATCGAACAGCGTCAGGATGAATCAACCGTATATCGTATCATCGGTAACACAAAGGTTGACTACAACCCATCATTCTTTGATGAATTAACAGCCACACTGAGTCTCGGTATTGACTACTCAGACGTAGGTGATGGTAAAACTCTGGTAAGTGATGAAGCAGCATATGCCTACGACGGTTCAGGCCTGTCCGGTACTAATACTGATTATGACCAGAGAAAAGAGAATGAACTGCTCGATTTTTATCTGAACTATAATAATGACTTTGAATCCATTGAAAGTCAGCTGGATCTGACGGCCGGTTATTCCTGGGAGCATCACTTCGAAGAGGGTTCGACGTACTCTACCAACTTTGATCGCTCAGAGGCCGTTCGAGTAAATTCTGATACAGATTACGCAACGGAATACTACATCGCCTCATTCTTTGGACGAGCAAATTACACGTTCAAGGATCGTTACCTGCTAACCGGTACGCTGCGATATGACGGTACCTCAAGATTTTCAGAGGATAACCGTTGGGGCGTATTCCCATCCTTCGCTTTTGCATGGCAATTGCATGAGGAGGGTTTTATGGAGCAGTTTGAAAATATCAATGAGCTGAAACTTCGATTAGGATATGGTGTTACGGGTCAGCAGCGAATTGGACAGGGTAACTACCCCTACCTCCCGCAATACACATTTAGTGAAGAAACTTCACGTTATATCTTCGGAACGGATCCAATCAGAACATTGCGTCCTGAAGGATACAACTCAGAACTGAAGTGGGAAGAAACCACTACGTATAACGTGGCTCTGGACTACAGCTTCAACGACGAGCAGGTATTTGGTTCACTTGAGTACTTTCTCCGTGAAACCGATGATCTTCTCAATGTGATTCCGGTACCTGCAGGTACAAACTTCACAAACCGAATCCTTTCCAATGTCGGTTCACTCGAAGTACAGGGACTTGAATTTGATATCACAACAAGGCTGTTGTCTACGGAAGATGCCTTCTGGCAAATGACTTTAAATGCCACATACACAGTCGATGAGATTACGAAACTGACTACTGCTGACGACCCTTCTTACGTAGGTGTTGAAGTTGGCGGAATTGCCGGCGGTACAGGAAACAATGTGCAGGTCCACAGTGTCGGATATCCTCGTAACTCATTCTTTGTTTATGAGCAGGTCTACGACCAGACAGGTGCCCCGATTGAGGGATTGTACGTTGACAGAAATGGCGACGGTGTAATTGATGAAGCGGATAAATATCGATATGAAAGCCCAAATCCGGACTTTACTTTCGGTCTCTCTTCTCGTTTCGAGTATAAGCAGTGGGATGCATCATTCTCAGCCCGGGCCAGTCTTGGTAACTATTTATATAACAACGTAGCATCAGACAGAGGCTTTTACAACTCTGTATATAACTCTGCCGGGTTTGTCAGTAATCCAACTGAATTTATTTATGAAACCGGGTTTGAGTCCGCTCAATATCGATCAGATCACTACGTTGAAGATGCATCTTTCTTGAGATTGGATAACCTTTCAGTCGGATACACATTCGACGGTCTGTTTGACCTGGTCTCATCTGCAAGAGTATCTGCTACCGTACAGAACGTATTTACGATTACGGACTACAGCGGGCAGGATCCTGAGGTTTTTGGAGGTATTGATTTTAACCTCTATCCAAGACCCCGCACCTTTATGTTGGGACTCAATCTCAACTTTTAATTGAAACACCTTAATCTTGACGATTATGTTGAATAACAAATTTAAAATATTAGCACTTGTACTCGTTGCGCTGACGGCTGCGTTCGCCACGTCTTGTATAGACGATCTGAACACGTCACCGCTTGACGATGATATTGTCACATCTGAAAATGTGTACGACACTCCTGATGATTTCCGTCAGGTTTTAGCAAAACTTTATGCCGGATTTTCAACCACTGGCCAGCAAGGTCCGGCCGGCAACGCCGATATCCAGGGAATTGATGAGGGCTTTTCAAGCTACATTCGCCAATATTGGGTTCATCAAGTTATCACTACGGATGAAGCTGTTGTAGGTTGGAATGACGAAGGTCTCCCAGAGTTCAACTTTCACTCATGGGGCCCTTCCAATGACTTTGTAATGGGAATGTACAGTCGAATATTCTACGAAGTAGCCCTTACAAATGAGTTCATCCGGGAATCTCAGCAGCGCGATGAAAGCGAAATCGTTGAGATGGAAGCCGAAGCACGTTTCCTCCGAGCCTTGAGTTATTGGCATGCATTGGACCTGTTTGGCGGTAATGTACCTTTTGTAACAGAAGAGGATCCTGTTGGGGCGTATATGCCGGAACCTACCAGTTCAGAGGATCTGTTCAACTACATTGAAAGTGAACTGCTTGAGATTCTGGACGACCTTGCTGCGCCCGGCCAAAACGAATATGGCCGTGCTGATCAGGGAGCAGCCTGGACTCTTCTTTCCAAGCTCTACCTAAACGCTGAAGTTTATATCGGAGAGGAACGCTACGATGATGCACTCACCTACGCTGAAAGAGTGATTGATGAAGGCGGATATGAATTGGCTGATAATTACGATTATCTCTTCCTGGCTGACAATGATTCTAATGAATCAACATCAGAGGTCATTTTTCCAATCCGGTTTGACGGTGAAAACCTTCAAACGTTCGGAGGAACCCAATTTATCATCCACGCTGCAGTAGGTGGCAGTATGAGTGCAACCAATGACTTTGGTATTGAAACCGGCTGGGCCGGACACAGAGTAACTCCGGAATTTGTGGAATTCTTTGATGATGCAGATTCACGTACCATGTTTTATACCAACGGACAGTCACTTGAAATAGATGAGCTCAGTGAATTTACCAATGGATATGCTGTTACTAAATGGAAAAACGTAACTTCAACCGGTCAGCCCGGTAAACGACTGGATTTTGTAGATACTGATTTCCCAATGTTCCGCCTTGCTGATGTCTACCTTATGTACGCTGAAGCTACCGTACGTGGCGCTTCAGGTGGAGATGAAACAACAGCGGCAGGCTACATCAATGAACTGCGGGAAAGAGGATTCGGAGATGATTCAGAAAATATTACAGCTGGTGATCTGGATCTGGACCTGATTCTGCAAGAACGATCACGAGAACTTTACTGGGAAGGTCACAGACGAACGGACCTGAGAAGGTTTAATCTCTACACCGGAGATGATTATGTATGGTCGTGGAAAGGAGAAACTCAGGAAGGAAGCGGAACCTCCGATCATTATGAAATCTTCCCGATTCCGTCATCAGATATCAACTCGAATCTGAATCTGACCCAGAATCCGGGCTATTAATCGTATAACAATTTAAAGTATTACAGTCATGAAAAAATCAATTATATCGTTATTGGCGATTTTTGGACTGTTGGTCTTCACTTCATGTGAAGACACAACAGGTCCGGTTATGGAAGGGGCTCCCGAGGCACCTGAAATTATGGAACCGGGTTCAGGTTCTTCATTTGTACTGAATGAAGAAGACATGGACGAAGAAATAGAGATGATGGAGTGGTCATCAGCAGATTTTGGTTTTGACGCTGCTGTTGAATACACCATCGAAATGGATATGGGAGGAGGTTCATTTGATGATCCCGCTGAAATAGCTACGGTACGAGGAAATACCTACTCCCCTACTGTTGGAGACTTGAATACCAAACTACTGGCAGCTGGGGTTCCATTTGGAATAGAGTCTATCGTGCACTTTCGCGTGAAAGGCGAGGTAAATGATGATGTTCGTCCGGTTTACTCTCAGGCTGTTGAAGTGGGAATCACTCCGTATGAATTTGAAGTGAATTATCCGGAAATTTACGTTCCCGGTGGCTATCAGTCAGCCAGCGGTTACACAAATGACTGGTCACCTGCTGATGCTCCGGCTCTGTACTCCATTAACGACAACGATCGTTATGAAGGATACGTCTATTTCGCAGATGATGCCCAATTCTTTAAGTTTACTGCTGATAGATCCTGGGATCTAAACTGGGGTGACAGCGGATCAGATGGCTCATTGGAAGAAAATGGTGCAGATATTGAGATGGAAAGCGCAGGCTACTACAAAATCAATGTAGATCTGAATAATCTTACCTATGAACTCCTTGCTACTGATTGGGGAATTATCGGTGATGCTACTGCCAATGGTTGGGATGCAGACACAGATATGACCTACGACCCAGAAGACAAGGTTTGGAGAATAACTGCCGACCTTACTGAAGGTGAAATGAAATTCCGCGCTAACGATGCATGGGATTTGGATTACGGTTCAAATGATGCAAATGGAACATTGCAACGTGGCGGTAGCAACATTCCGGTTGAAACTGCAGGCAATTACACGATTGAAATGGATCTTAGCGGCCCAATCTATCGATACTCATTGGAACTTAACTGAGTAGTTGGTTAAGTAAATGATACCTGAAAGTCCCGGCAACTATCATTGTCGGGACTTTTTTTATGTAGCTAAATCCTGTGACTGTCCATATTCAGGGAAGCCGTGTGTTACAGTAATGATTATGTACTCTCAAATTTACCGGAGTACAGATGGCAGGTATGCTTCTTTCAAATACTCACTTAAGAGCTCCTGAAAACTATCAGGTTATTTTGACCTGTCTACTCTTCTTTAATCAGGTTTACCACTACACAAAAATCAGTAAATCATTATATATCACGAGCTGCTAGTATATTATTATTAAGCATGGGGTATGCGTAAATGGTAATAGACAACTAGCATATGAAAAGCTGGATAAAAATATCCCTCCTTAAGTTTATTTTTCGCTATATCACATTGAGTGGATTTATTCTGTTACTGCTACCCTCCTTATCGTCAGAACAATATTTATACGCTCAGGAACACATTAAAAATCCGGTTAAACAATTACAAAACTTATATTTAAACCCCGGTATAGGTTTTAATGGCCTGGGTTTCGGATATCAATTTGAATTTTCTGCTCAATACAAATTCGGAGTTTTAAGTTTACGCTATCTGAATTTTAGAGAATTTCTAAACGATCCTAATGATAGTATGGGAGAATTTGCGCTTATGTATGGATTCAGAGACCATAAAGAGCACACTTGGGCAGCAGTAAATATCGGAGTTGGTGTTACACAGTTTACTGATAGAGAGTGTACAGAATATGAGGACGATGGAAGCTGGCTATTCAGAGATTGTATTAGTCACACCTCAGAAGCAAAACGGGGAATAGGGCTCGCTTACAATGGATCCGTGGGCTATCGTTTTATAAGCCTGAACATAGTCGGTAATGTAGGCAAAGAAAACTCTTTTGTTGGGTTTATACTCGGTTTTAACATGACCATCAATCTGCAGAATTGAAACAGGTTCAAAAAACGATGAAATATTTTAAATATCTGAGTAGAAAACTCATTTGTACTCCTAAATGAAACCGGCTCCGGAGGAGTACCCTGTTTATAGACCCTCAGTGAGTTTTATATACCAAAGCTCCGCCAGGAGCTTCCTTCTTTCCGTGCTTCCGTGGCAATTTTACACTTCCCTGTAAAAGGGGCAAAAATCAATCCTTTTAATAGATAAGATTACCCTGGACACTCCGATGGAGCGTAGAATGGTCGATGTCTGGATAAGACATAACCAGATCGTTCCTACGGAATTGTAACTTGCTGACGATACCTGGCTTGGTGATAATTGACTAAACCCCCTTCAAAAAGCACTCGTGGCACGACTTAGAGGCATGCCACGAGGAATCCGTTCAATCCAAAAAAAAGGCACAGCAAAAAGCTGTGCCTGTTCCGTAAAATCCAATAATCCGCTAAATCCGCGTTCCTTATTTGATCAGCGTCATCTTCTCTGATACAACCTGATCTCCCTGCTTCAACCGCGCAATGTATACGCCGCTGCTGAGTCCTTCAGCATCAAACTCTACGGTAAACACTCCTCTTGGATGCTCATCCTCCTGCACAAGAGTTGTTACGCGTCGTCCAAGAACATCATAAACGTCCAACACTACAGATCCCACTTCCGGTACTTCATACTGTATCTGTGTACTCGGGTTAAACGGGTTCGGATAGTTGGAATCGATATTCAGCTCCCGGATTTGCTGGCCGAAATTATTCTCACCTACCTGGTAAAATACATCTTCCTCTGCGGGCTCTACAAATTCCGATGTGTAGATTCGAACCTCACCCGGTGCCAGGTTAAATGACTGGCGAACATTACCGACTTCCAGTGCATCACCGGTTACAAATTCGTGCCATTCGCCTTGCTGCGTAAAATCCACTGTGGCATCCCGGAAAAGCACACTGAAATTACCGACAATTACGGCATCCATATCTTCGTGCTGAAGACGCATCCACTTAATTCCGCCACCCAGTGACGATTCAAAATCAGTATCGGCACTGGTAAAAACAGGACTTGAATTTCGCAGCCTGATCAATTCAGACCACGTTCTGTACAACCTGTACCTGTTTTCTTCTTCAAGATAGTTCCAGCGAATCGGTTTTTGGTCTGTTCTTCCCGGATCAGATGATAAGCAGTCTCCATTAGAACCGTCCCCCGGTTTCAGGCACTCCCCTTCACCACTTCCATAGCCCAATTCACCAAACTGCCAAATCATTTTAGGCCCCGGAACGGTAAAGAAGAACGATCCGGCCAGTTTCTGGCGATTTAGCGCTACATCCAAATCCGTAATGTTGTGATTCTCATTTAAATCATTTCCGAAATTCAAATTTCTAAACATCATCCATTGCTCATCATGACTCTCCATATAACCAATCAAGTGAGGATCATCCCAATCACGATTTCTAAAGTAAACACCTGAAAAATCAGAATTCTCGGAGTAACCCATAGAAGCTTCATTGTATTCTACATTGTGTTTACCCCACAGCATCATTCCATAATCAGAAAGCTCTGACTCCTCAGAATTAGCTCCAAGATGTTCCAAAATGACATACGCATCTGAATCAACACTCCACATTTCATCTGCCATACGTTTTAGATTGGCAATACGGTCCGAGTTGTACCCGTCCAGATTACTTTGGTTATCAACGTTCGAAGCAAAGCCTTTTGAAAGATCAAACCGATATCCGTCAATATTATATTCCTCAAGCCAGTAGCGATTCATACGGTCCAGCCAGTACTGGATATAGGGATGATCGTGATTGAGGTGATTAAATACAATATAAGCATGACCCGGACCAATCAATGGATTTGAGTTTCGATCTGATCCGTAAATTCGAATCAGTGGAGAGTTATTTTCAGCATGGTTGTAAACCACATCCAGAATGACCGCCATCCCTCTGGAGTGAGCTTCATCCACAAATTGCTTGAAAGAATCTTTTGACCCATACGATTTATCCAGCGCTCCGTGAAATACAGGGTTGTAACCCCAGCTTAGATTACCGCTAAATTCTGAAACCGGCATTAGTTCAATGGCATTTACTCCCAGGTTTTCAAGATAATCCAGCGTATCAGCCAGTACTTCGAAAGAGCTCTCTTCTACAAAGTCTCTGAGTAGAAGTTCATAAACCACCAATTCTTCTTTTTCAGGTCGTTCAAAATCGGGTACCTGCCATTCGTACTCTTCCTTCCCGGGTTCAATGACTGTTACAGCATGTTCTGTAAATCCATATGGATATTCAGGCATGTTTGGATATACGGATTCTTCAATAGATCCGTCAAAATCGTCATTCAATACCAATTCCGAATAGAGGTCAGCCACTCGGATTTCACCATCAATAAAATATTGGAAGCGGTAGAGTTCACCCGGGGTCAGGTCGTCAAGAGTAATCCAGAATCGATCGCCGCTCGGATCCGTATCATCAAGGTTCATAAAATGTTCTTCCCGGATTTCCCAGTTGTTCATATCCCCTATCAAATAGGCAAATTCCTTATCCGGAGCATAGAATGAAAATGTTACGGTTGATGGATCTTCGTGATAGTGTATTCCATCCTCAATACCGCTTGGACGGGCTTGCAAATTCACTTCCGGGTTCACTACGATGTAAAGCGAATCAGTTATCGTATTTCCCTGTTCATCCTCAACTTCCGTATAGAAATCTGTCCGGCCTGAACCGGTTACTTCATAGTCATACTCAAGAGAAGATTCCGTAGTACTGGCCAATTCGGTATCTCCTTCATACAGGGTAAGTGAGTTTATAGGCTGGGCAGAAGCAGCTTCAACCTGCAAATTGACAATTTCTCCCACCTCTGTGAAATACGGGTTCAATGAAGAAACTTCCGGGCTGGTAAATCGAACCTGCAGCTCCTCATCGCTCAGATCAATGAAAATATCTGGTTCTGATTGTCTATTTCCATCAGCACTCCTGAAAACAAATGCCAGTTGATAAATTTTTTCAACAGATTCCGGAACATCATAGAAATCGCGAATATTGTCAATTTGAAGTTCCCAAAGATTATTTCCTAAACTGGTTAATTGAGGTTGAACACTATTATCTCCCCACTCACCAATATTATAATCCTCATTCCATTCACCATCTTCAGTGACAATTAATCCTGTATGTGCATATAAGTCACCAGTATACCCTTCCAACTTCCCACCTGGATCTTCAGACGCGTCAAAAATAATAGTTAGAGGCTGATCTTCCGTGGGAAATGCAGGATCAGTCGTAATCACCTGTCCCATCACCGTCTTTGATGAGAGGGCCAGAAATAGAAATAGAAATAATGTTTTAAATATCCTTGATGTCATGATGTTACTTCTTCATTTAAGTTCTCTGTGGATGAACGTATGACCAACTCAGGGTGATGAACCTCATTGCTGATCCTTAGATCTGGATTGTGAAGCCTCTGTATTAGTTTATTAGTGGCCCGGAAACCCATATCATACATTGGCTGATTTACTGTAGAAAGCCCGATATACTCCGCAATCGTCAGATTATCAAAACTGATCATTGGCAGCTGAACACCGTGCTCTTTTAGTGCTTTTTGTGCTCCCACTGCTTTGGTATCAGAAGTGCAGAAAACCGCATCGGGAAGCGGATTAAGTTTTAAAATCTTATTCATAGCTTCGTAGCCGCTCAGTTCTGTAAAACCGTCGCGTGCCATACTATCACCGGTCACAACCAGTGTTTTGTCAAACTCTATATCATTTTCCTCAAGAGCTCTCTTGTACCCTTTCAGTCGGTCACGAATTGGAATAGCCTCTGCTTTTGCAGAGAGAATCGCTACACGCTTATACCCTTTTTTAATCAGATAATCTGTTGCCAGGTAGGCCCCCTCTTCGTTGTTAAAGCTGACTGAGTCAAAAACCGTACTGAAATCATCCACCAGACAAACCGGTATATCAAATTTCTTCAATGCCTTCAGTTCACTTTCTGAAAAGTGGAGAGAAACCAATAGGTATCCTTCAGCCCACCGTTTTTTCAGCGTTTCGGCAACCTGGTCGAACGCTTCCTTTTTCTGGCCAATGTTGACGATATTCAGCTCATAATTCTCTTCTGACAAACTATCCTGAATGCCCTTTAAAACTTCCGTAAAAAAGTAGTTAGACATCACCGGTGCCAACATCACAATCCGGTTCTTTTTCTTGCTGGCGAGCCCCTGAGCATACGCATGCGGATGATATCCCATCTCATCAACAACTTTCAGTACTTTTTTGCGCGTCTCCGGCTTAACGCTTTCTGACTGGTTAAATACCCTGGAAACCGTAGCAATGCTTACGCCGGCTGCTTTTGCAATATCATAGATTGTTTTCGACAAAGGGCACCTCTGTGTTTAAATAAAGATTTGTAGCGAAACGTGCCGATCACACACACCAATTAAAGTGTAAGCGCTTACATTAAAATCTGCAATTCCGGGGTGAAATTCAACTTATTTGAGGCACAAGTCGTGAATAATTATTTGACGTAAATGGAGAGATTAGAAGTGGCAATTCATGAATTACTCTACTCCTTTTTATACTGACTCAATTCTGGCTATCAGTTGATAAATCAGATAGAATCATAACTAAAACTTCATACAGAAGCGGTTATTTATTGCCGTAGTTCTTTACAATGTAGTCATCCAGAATTTTACGGAACTCTGCACCGATTCCATCCCCTTTCAATGTCGTATAATGCTCCCCATCAACATAAACCGGTGCCTTGGGTTCTTCAAATGTACCCGGCAGTGATATCCCGATATTTGCGTGCCTGGATTCACCCGGACCATTCACCACACATCCCATAACGGCAACGTCCATCTCCTCCACTCCGGGATAGACCTCTCTCCAGACCGGCATCGACTCAACAATGTAGTTTTGAATTTCATCGGCTAGTTCCTGGAAGTAGGTGCTCTTGGTACGTCCGCAACCGGGGCAGGATGTTACTTGCGGTATAAAACTCCGGATTCCGAGCGACTGCAATATCTGCTGACAAATCCGAACCTCTTCCGCTCGATCGGCTCCCGGCATCGGGGTGAGCGAAACACGAATGGTATCCCCGATACCCTCCTGAAGCAGAACACCCAACGCTACTGAACTGGCAACGGTGCCTTTCATTCCCATTCCGGCTTCCGTCAAGCCAAGATGCAGCGGATAGTCCAGATCATCGGCAATCCGCCGATACACGTTGATCAAGTCCTGAACTCCGCTCATTTTGCAGCTTACAACAATTTTATCGGAAGGAAGCCCCACATCTTCAGCCAGCGAGGTTGACCGGCGTGCACTTTCAACCATTGTATCCAGCATCACCTCTTTGGATGATTTAGGGTTTTTTCTCTGATTATTTTCATCCATGTACTGGGCCAGTAATTGCTGATCCAGTGATCCCCAGTTTACCCCAATCCTAACCGGCTTATCATATTTGATCGCCTGTTCAACAATGGTGCAAAAATTCTCATCACGTGTTTTGGTTCCGGTATTTCCCGGATTGATCCGAAATTTGGCCAATGCTTCAGCCATATCAGGATATTTTGTCAGCAGTTTATGTCCGTTGTAGTGAAAATCTCCCACAATGGGCACCAACACCCCCCGGTTTAAAAGCTTCTCTTTGATATGAGGAACGGCCTTGGCTGCGGCGTCATTGTTAACCGTAATGCGAACAATCTCCGATCCGGCCTGATGTAGATGATCAACCTGGTCAACCGTTTCATCAATATCCGCCGTGTCGGTATTGGTCATCGACTGCACCACAATCGGATTCCCTCCTCCAACCGGAACACCGCCAACATTTACCGTGATTGATTTTCTGCGCTTGATGGGATTGTTCATAATTTCTTAACCTAATTCTTTAAATGTCTTCATGAAAAATTTCCAAATAACAAATGCCAAATACCAAACTGTATGTGTTTATTTACCGCTATTGTGAATTATTACAGATAAGATCTTGCGTAACTCATCAGATTCTGTAATCAATTCTTCAAATTCCTGTACAAATTCTTGATTTGGATCTCTTAAAAGTCTCAACCAAAATTTTGATTCTTTCGCTTCTTTACGACTTACCTTAATACGATATATAAAGTCTTTTTTACTGAGCGCTTCATTTGCTTCAATATAATTTGCACCAATTGATCCTGATGATCTTACTAACTGTTTTGAATCTTCTCGATTTGAAACAGAATAAGGGAGTTTATTAATTAAGGCTCTACAACGTTTTGCAAATAAATACGTCCTTTCTTCCAAATCATACTTTTTACTCATATCAGCAATTATTTCAAACTTTGATATTTGGAGTTAAGTATTTGGAATTTGGTGCTTGGTGGTTGGTGCTTGAAAATTAATTCCTTCGCTATTCTATAGTCGGCAGTTTGCAATAGGCCATTGGCAACACTACCACCATACTTGATTAATTCGTTCCTCGGTTTTGATATTTTTCTGGATAAGTCATCATGTGATACAGCATTTTTCCAACTTCTTCTGATAGAGACTGCAGTTTTCAGTTTACTTCTTCGGAAATGTATCCGCAGCTATGAGCAAAATCCAGGGAGACCTGAGTCTCTGAATTTTCCATATCTGCATCACTCATTTTACTCATAAAGTGATTGGGATATCTCCTTTTCCGGTAACCTTCGGCAATTGCTCTTGAAACGGATCGAGATGATCTGCGCAGTTGACTGGATAGAGCGTACTTTTCTTCACTTGGAAAAGATTTTGTTATGAAAAATATTTCCATAGCCAAACGATACGATTTTTGATAAACTTTCAGATCCTTAAAATCCCCCATAGCCAATTGATTTAGCTGTAATTTAAATCAAGATATCAAATATGACCAAAATCAAAACATTAACAACTGACATTTACTAACTGCACATTGCCAACTGCCAACTGCCAACTGAATTTAGTTTCTCTTGCTCAGCTCAAACAGTTTTTTCTTCTCCTCTTTGGTGAGTCCGTCGTAACCATGTTTGGAAATTTTTTCGAGAATATCATCCAGGTCGGAAATCTCCTCCTCATCCAGAATTTCCACATCACTGACGGAGTACATATTCCTATTCTTCTTTCGCTTTTTCTTTTTAGATGTTCCGGAAAGTTCAGGATTCCAAATCCGTTCCAATGGTCGTACAAATTTGGAGAGATCCGTACCTTTATAGTGGGCACGTACCAGCAGAAAACCAATCCCGGCACCACCAAGATGAACCAGCCGGGCAACATTATCTCCCGCTCCGATAAAGAGCACATCAAATACAATCAGTCCGGCCACTACATATCGCGCCTCTATAGGAGGTAAAAGGAAAAGCATAATCGGCATGGTCGGGTACATGTATGCAAAAGCCACCATCACACCAAAAACAGCACCTGACGCTCCGATCACCATGTTAGTGCCATACAGAAACGAGAGTGCTATATGAAAAAACGCACCACCTATACCGGCTCCAAAAAAGATCACAGCAAATGAACGCGGCCCCAGACCCTCTTCCACGGCTCGCCCCATCCACCAGAGCCAAAGCATATTAAAGAGCAAGTGAAAACCACCGCCATGCAAAAACATGTAGGTTACAAATCGCCAAGGTTGAGTAACGGCCGTAACCAGGTTTGGATTAAACCCAAGCCAATCAACGATGTATCGATTTAATGATTGACCGCCGATCTCAATGCCACCAAAAAATGCCTGGAGAACAAAAATGATCACATTGATCGCAATTATCGTACGTATAACAGGCGGCATACGCAGGAAACCGCGCTTAAAAGAGTTCCAAAAAGAGTCTTGCTGATACATATTCATCAATCTTCCGGATCGGATTATTTAGCTATAACGTTCACCTTTCAGGCCCCAGTACTTGATCAGAATATAACCAACCACCATGCCGCCCAAGTGGGCAAAATGGGCAATACCGCTGTCGGGACGCATGAGTCCGGACATCAGCTCCACGGCACCAAATATAGCTACAAAGTATTTAGCTTTAATCGGAATCGGTGGTATCAAAAGCATGATGTACCGGTCCGGAAACATCATACCGAACGCGAGCAAAATTCCGTATACCGCCCCTGACGCTCCAACCGTTGGTGCACCGCTTCCGCCAATCCACATGTGGATCAGTGCAGCACCGATACCCGTTAAAAAGTAGTAGATCGCAAAGCGTTTTGTTCCCCAGAAATTTTCAATACCCTGTCCAAAAATCCAGAGAGCAAAGAGGTTAAAGATGATATGCCCAAAACCGGCATGAATAAACATGTAGGTAATCAGCTGCCACGGAGCAAAATTTCCGGAGCCGATGGGCCACAACGCGCCGAAATTCATCAGGTACTGCTGGAGCATGGGATTCATCAGCGCAACAAACACCAGGAGATTGACAATAATGAGGTGCTTTACCGCAGGAGGAAAAATTGAAAATTGGGTACTGGGTGAATAGTTATTCCTGTCGTAATTCAATGAAAACGTTGTTTTTTGAGATTATCTTTAGCTCTATAATATACGTGAAATCCGCTTAAAGTTACGCCCGGAATTCCCTGCCCCGGAAATACCGTATCTCCGCAAAGATAGAGGCCTTCGAACGGAGTCTGATTAGGTGTCCAGTCGAGCAGCGAGCGACTCATGCTTTGGGGAATTCCGCCAACACGCCCTTTTTTTCGGTAGACCCAGTTCTCCCAGCTGACAGGTGTTGCGCTGAACGCCAGTTTTATATCAGCTTGATCAAACTTTGGGAGTCTGTATTTCAGTACTTCCAAGATTTCCGACTCAACTCGGTCCTTTTCCAAATCGTATTGACCGTTCAGGTTAAACCACGGCTCCGTACGTGTATGTGTTGAAATATTGAGAACACGCGTACCCTCCTTCGATCTTTCAGAATCTTCAGGATGAGAAAACGAGACAAATATGGAATCGGAATGTACGCCTTTTATGGGTTGATCGAGATGAATTTGATGGTGCAGCGGCATCTGATTTGGATAAACATCCGAAGTAACCACACCCATGGTAAACGCGCCCCAGGCTTCTGAATATTTTCGGGATTCCTTTCTGAAATAGTCTGAAATATCACCCGAGGTAATTTCCTCCATATTCCAGACCGGAATGTTCGATATAACCTGTCTCGCTTGATACGTTCGTTTTTTAGAAGTAGTGACCGTAAATAGTTTATCATCACGACTCAAAGAAAGTACGCGCTCTTTTGTCCTGACCTCTCCCCCATTTTCATGGATGAAATCCCGCAGAGATTCCGCCATTTTCACCAGGCCGCCGGGCACGGAGTAATTTGAACAGTTTGTATAGGTAGCGGCCGGTGCACCAAACAGAAACGGCGTATCGTCTGATTTTGACTGTGCTGAAATCAGCAATTGTTCATCCAAGAACTGATAAAACTCCGGATTTGTGATGCTGCAATCACTGGCAAACTCTTTTACGGATTTAAGGGCATAAGGCAGTACCCAAATATCCCGAGGATCATTTTTCAAAAGTTTTAACCAATCTTTTAGGTTCTGCGGAGGGAAATAAACATTCCGTTCTGACACCCTCCAAACAACATCTGCCACCTTATAAGCCTTATTCCAGAATTTCTCCTGCGCATCCCGTTCTCCAAAATGTCTTGCAGCCTCATCAGTCCACGCTTGGCGATCTTCAAACCGTGTAATCTCTTTACCATTCAGATGAACCGTCATAGACGGACTCAGCTTGGTTTTAGGAATTGTGATTCCGAGTGTATTCTCCAGTTTTCGAAGTGGCTGGTGTTCATCAAAACCGATCAGTGTGGTTGCACCCGATTCAAAAATATATCCTTTCCTGTAATATGATGAGCTGCATCCACCGATGGCAAGCGCCGCTTCCAGCACCAGAACGGAGTGGCCATCCTTTGCTAAAAGAGAAGCCGCCGTCAATCCGCCCATACCGGAGCCTATGATGATAAAATCGTAAATTCGATCTGCTTGTTTCATACCGGCTGAACAACAAAAACATCTGCAGAGGTTCCGGCTTGTTTAGAATTATAGTCACGGAAGCACGGAAGTTTCGCTTCGCCTCAAAAGAGGTGCCGTGGCAATCATTTCTGTAATCTATCTACCATTAAACGGAATGAATTGTTCGTGTTCCAATTTGCCCTATTTTGCCACAAGTGCACGAAGATTTCACAAAGTATTTTATCTGCGAAACTCTGCGAAATAATCTGCGCTTCTCTGCGAGAAACCTCCACAAAACTGAGAATGATTCAATCACTATTCCCATTTATATTTCATAATCAATAAAAACTTTAATCATTCCGAATGCCCGAAGGACCAGAAGTTCATCGCGAAGCTGATAAAATCCGAAACGCAATCGGAGATCAATCACCTATCTATTTTTACTTTTATCACGATCACCTAAAACCTTTCGAAGAAGAGCTAACCGGAAAACAGGTCGAGAACGTTGAGGCCTACGGAAAAGGACTAGTTATCTCATTCACTGACGACTACCACATCTTCTCGCATAACCAGCTATACGGAAAGTGGTACATCAATCCGGCCGGTGAATATCCAAAAACCAATCGCGAACTGCGTCTGGAAATTCGTACCGATCAAAAATCAGCCCTCCTTTACAGCGCCAGTGAAATTGATGTGATGGATTCAGTATCTCTGCATGAGCACCCATACTTAACCAAATTGGGTCCCGACCTTCTAAAGAATGTCCAACCCGATACTATCGCAGAACGAAGTATGGACAATCGATTTCGCAGAAAATCATTCGCCTCTCTTCTGCTCGATCAGGGATTTCTCAGCGGTGTGGGCAACTACCTTCGAACTGAAATTCTGTACGATGCCCGTATACATCCCAAAAAGCGTCCGATGGATCTTTCAGATGAGGCAATTCAAAAATTTTCAAAGTCAGCCTTAACGATCGCCGGCCGCTCCTATGAAACCGGCGGACTTACAACGCCCGAGGACCTCGCTTTGAAACTGAAATCAGCAGGAAAAAAGCGCCTCGACTATCGTCACTTTTTGTTCGGCAGGGAAGATAAGCCATGCCACGTCTGTGGAAGCAGCATTCAAAAATCGAAAATGTCGGGCAGAAGAATTTATATTTGCGAATCGTGCCAGCAACAATAAGTGCATTCCCTTTAGAAATTCTGGCAAATTTTGGTGTTTCTTTTCACGTCAAAAGATGTACCATGACAACTAAATCTGCGAAACTCTGCGCAAATATTCGCGCAAATCTGCGAGAAACCTTTATTAATTTTATATAAACTCAAAACCCATTCATGGGTTTTAAATACGAGCGGGGAATTTATCACCGCGACTTGGGAATCATGTACCTTTTTTCGCTTCACATCAACAGATGATTAATAGATAATTGACACAATACCAAACTCAAAACCGAATTCTCACATTCACAACTCTCTATTTTCTCTTTTCTTTGTGTCTATTCTTAACATATTGTCTGCGTTAACTGCCAAGACTTCAACAGAGGGGTCTCCAAGACTTATTCTAAAACAAATTCAGCAACAGTTTTTGTACAAAACTGAAGAAACATTTCTCTAAAACAGGGCTACATATGCTACACAAAAGAGAGGTTTTAGATGAAGTATTTTTGGATAGCAATAGTCTCCTCATTTTATTTTGCAGCAGGAACCGAAACTGCATTTTCACAACAGTATGAAATTGGGTTTAAAGGTGGTGTAAATATCTATTCTCTCAATTTTGAAACTAATTACGACACTCGCAATCAATCCGGACTTCATTACGGATTCATTGGCCGGTTCCATCCTGATCAGATAAACCCAATCACTATTCAAACTGAGGTTTTCTACTCCCCACAGGGTGTAAACTTGAAAAGTGAAAATTCTTTAATAAGACTGGATCAAATTAATGTACCCATCCTTTTTCAGTACAGATTTAATAATGATATGCAAGTGCATGCAGGTCCGCAGCTGGGCTTTTTGATGAATGCATGGGCAGATAGCGAAGGAGCTACATATGATATCAAGAAGAAGTTTAGAAAGATGGATATCGGGCTTAGTGCAGGATTAAGTTATCCGCTAACGCCTAACGGAATTGGCATTGACATCCGTTATAATCTCGGACTAAGCAAAATTTCTACAGACAATTTATACAAATCCCGTAACAATGGTTTTCAGATTGGGATGTACTACCTGTTTGATTTTGGAAAGGAATTAAATAGGTAAGAGTATACTTGCAATAAATAAAGCTAGATATAGCAAATAAACTATTTATTAATCAGCAATGTACAACGTTTTTTGTACGACCTTTCAAACAGCCTCAGCTACCCCTGTGTAAGTAGAATCAGACTATCCTCGAGTGCACCAACCGAGTGCGCAACTTCAGCAGGGATATCAACCTCATCATGCTGCTTAAGACGTATATCTTTTCTCTCCTGGTGATAGATTACATCCCCTTCTATCACTAATAACTTCGTCGGATGATGCGCCTTGTGATCCTCCAGCTTCATTCCCTTTTTGAAACCGAAAAGCAAGACTTTAAAATGGTCACCTATATGGAAGGCCTTTGCAACCGGATTTTTTGATGTTTCGAGTTGGTTTTTAATCTCTTTTACTGTCATAATGATGGTATCTGTTAGAGATGAAAATTATACGAAAAAATAGATCTGATTTGCGCTTACTTACTTATGACTTTGGATCTAATATATACCTGTTTATTCATTGGTCATTCTTGGCAATTACCCACACCGCATGAATAATTCCGGGTATATATCCCAAAATAGTTAATAATATGTTGAGCCAAAAAGCTCCGCCAATTCCTACCGTCAAAAAAACACCCACAGGTGGTAATAGAATGGCTAAAATCAGTCGAATGATACTCATAAGCAGAAGTTTGTTTAATGAATGTGTATAGGATAGAATATACAGATTCAAAGTAGAAAAGCTATTTCATTTGATCAGAGATTCGTTTATTGCCCCAAAGCATCTATCCCGTTCTGTAGTTTTTGCCATAAAAAAAGAAAGCCGGCGGTAATCAACCGGTCGGCTTTCGGGTATTAGTTCCCCATAAATTTAGTCTGATTTACAGATTCGGATCAGATATTGACACAGGCTTCAACCGAACCTGTTGTACAAACCCGGATAGTTTTGTTTGACCAATTGGGCGTAACTGAAACGTTACCGCTCCAAAGCTCATTTCCTAATGCACCAACCACACGTCCGGTTCCGGTTAATGAGATCCCGTTTTGTGTTAATGTAGTTCGGATGGTTCCACTAATTTCTGCCTGAGCCCCAAGCCATGTAATCGATCTCTTATAACCATTTGTTCCGGTAAAACTATATCCACTTCCCGTTATATTGCCTGTTACCTTAGAATTCAGTCTTTCATTTAATCGAATACTAAATGCCGCGGAAACACCGGAACTGGTGCTGGCTGTAACGGTTGAATTAGTTATCGGGAAATTTACTCCGTGAAATGTCAGTGCACTTGCCATACTTCCGGTTAACCTCATCTTACTCGAGGTTATTGAACCGTTCACATTCGATGTTCTGAGATTATAGGGTAATGTTAGTGTACCCTCAAGAAAAGCGCCGTCATCGTTCAGGGTAATATTTCCGTTTGACATCGGCAATTCCACTGAATTGAAGGTGAGATCCTCATTCACAGCACCGCCCAGATAGACATGCTCATTGGTGATTTCACCTTCAACCGTACGAGACGCCAGGAAGGGTATCTCATAGGAAGCATCCATAAACACACCTGATTCACTGTCTATAAGCAGACTTCCGTTGGAAACCGGAATATCGAGCGACCCGAATGTAAGCGTTCTGTCGATCTCACCTTCAAACAGGAATTGATCCTGATTGATAATACCGGTCATCTGATTGTATCCGACATATGGGACCTGAGTCTCACCATGCAGTTCCAGTATGCGGTCGGGATCTGTGGATACGGTAAGCTCAAGATCCCTGGTGGGGAGATTTAATCCGGTTGATAACGCCAGTTCAGATCCCTGGCTGACCATACCGCTCATCGTCAGGCCTTCATCTGAAACCTGGCCGTTTACACTGGCCTCCCCGATACTGAAAGGCAGGATGATCTGACCATACACGGTTGCTCCGGAATCGCTGGATACACTCATAAACAGTTCACGGTTACCAAGGGTCACATCATTTGGCAATGTAATATCCCGCTCAACCAAAGTAGATATTGAGTAGCCGTCACCCGAAAGCATTCCTTCCAATGCATTTTCAAGGTGGACCGGTCCCACATCAAACCCCCCTCTTGCATACATATTAAAACCGTCTTTGTCGATTTTAATATGGGCCTCGTTCAAATCCAACTCGCCATAGGCGGGCACTATGATCTGTTGCGCCTGCTCTACGAAAAGGGACGCTTCACCGAGATCTTCAGGGACATCCAGATAGAGATAACCGTTCACATCGGGTTGTGAAACCAGGTACTGTTGAATATTGGGCCCGAAGATATCTGCGATCACCGGTTTTTGAATGCCACCCCCAAACTTAAAACTACCGGGTTCATCGATCAGGAACTCTTCCTGGTAAAAACCGTCTATTAGATCGATGTTTATGTCATCACTGAATATGTCTCTTCCAACAATATCATTTACAGCGGGAAGTATACCTGCCAGAATGAAGCCGATTCCCTTTCCTCCAAAATCCATTGAACCGGCATATGATTGTCTAAACGGTGCTTGCTCCAATTCATTAAACCAATCCAGAGCGCTGTCGATATTACCGGATCCGTCGACTGATTCTATCAGCGGATTGTTAATAAAAACTTCTCCATTTAGTTTTAGAACATAAGTACCCGGAATGGGAACACCGGTTAATCCCAGATACATATTGGATTCCATACTCTCAATACTGCTGAACCCATAGTGATCTTCAAAGACATCAGAATCCTTGATGCCGGGTTCATATTCCGGAGTCAGAAATGTTCCGGTGTTGGAAAGTCCCAAAATCATATTAGGGGCTCCTTGATATTCGTTTACATTCTGGCCGAGAGCCTTGGCATTTTTCTTCGCTCTTTCCCAGAACTTTTTGGCTACTTTCTTAGAATCCTTAGTGGAGGGTTTCCACAATTGAAATTTCAGGAAAATGGCAGGATCTTCAATATCAATGTAGATTTCATTAAAGTTGTGAATAATACTGTTGCCTGTTCCTCTAAGTTCAAACTCTTCGTCTAAACTCTCATCAAATACCCTGTATGTGACATAGTACCTGTCCGGATTAAGCGGAACCTGAGTTTCGTACTCTTCCAGGAATTCACTTCCTTTTTTGTAGAGAATATGCGATTCGATTTTATCCCATGCGAAATCTTCAAGGATTTCTTTATAGATTCCAACATCCGGAAATTCCGGCAGCCCCACTCCTGTGATGGAAATAATAACTCCATCATCATCCAGTACCACATCAAATTCACCTTCTCCGATGTCAAATTCAGCACCATCTTCATTAATACCGATCAGAATACCATCAAACCGGTACCCGTCATCAGTTTCAGTTACATCATCCGAATCGATTTTAAAGTTGTCGGAGGGCGGCGGATCTATTGGATCTCCAGGATCATCATCATTAGGATCATCAACTTCCGTCGTATCATCTACATCAGGACCCGTAGAGTTGTCACCACAAGAGCTAACCATTAGTAGTACGGCAAATAAGCCTGCAAGAAATACCAGATAGGAACATTTAATTGTTTTCATAATACCCGAATTGAGTTACTGTTGAATTGAATACTGCACCTCAATTCGAATCTATATTCGGATGGTTACATCTGCATTAACTATTGTTGCAAAGTATAGTACTGATGTTGTAAAAATGAGTTTGGGTGAGTCACGAAGGCAATTATTTACGAAGCAATCCCCTCTTGAGAGGGGGTATGTTCGGATGATAACACTCAGAGTTGGTCATCCGTGCGAGGGCTGTATTAAGGAGTGTTGAATTGTGGTTGGGATTGTATTCGTGCTAACGGTCACAGCAAGATACCTCACCCCCTGCCATCTACTACGCTAAAACTTCGTGGATTTCAAATGCCTCGGATGACAGGCTTTCTTTTCGAAAGTTTCGCTGCGCGCCATTCTCAAATCTGTCCCCTCCTGTCTTCTGGAGCTACAGCACAGACAGCCTCCCAAGAGGGAATTTTTCAGTACATCACTTGGTTGCTTCCCCATTATCCGGCTCAAACTCGCTCGGACTTACGCCGAATTTCTCTTTAAAGGATCTGCTAAAGTATGATGAGCTGTTGAATCCCACCTCGTAAGCAATTTCGGAAATGCTTCCGGTGTGGTTTTTAATTTTATCTTTCGCCAGATTTAGTCGGTAAGAACGAATGAATTCGGTTGCGGAGAGGTCGGTAAGAGCAACCAGTTTACGGTGAAGCTGGGAACGGCTCATGCCCACTTCATGCGCCAGAATGTCTACGGAGAATTCTTCATCCACAAGGTGCTTTTTAATGGCCTCTACCACACGAAGAAGAAATGCCTCTTCCATCGATTTTTCGGAGAGTTCTTCGGGTTTGATCTCAAACTTACGATTGAATTTTTCTCTCATTTTATTTCTGGAGAGTATCAGGTTTTCAACTCGAATAAGAAGCTCATCAGGCCTGAATGGTTTGGTTACATAGTCGTCCGCGTGGGTCCGAAGGCCCTGAATTCGATCATCATGCGAGGCTTTGGCCGTAAGTAGGATCAGCGGGATATGGCTGGTTTTTTCATCCTGTTTAAGGATTTCTGCCACCCGGTATCCATCCATCTTCGGCATCATCACATCGCTGATTACCAGGTCGGGAATCTGTTCCAGAGCGATTTCAACACCTGCCTCGCCATCGGGGGCAAAAAGGATATGGTACGAATCCTTCAGTATACCGGACAAATAATTCATGACGTCTTCATTGTCTTCGATGAGAAGCAGGAGCGGAGCTGAATCATCAATTGAATTACCCAATTCCAATTCCGGGCCGGAAACAGGTCTGCTTTCAGTAATTGCGGGTTTTCCAGCTGAATCGCCCGGTGTGGATAAATTCCATTCCTGTTCGCTGTAGTGCTGCCTGGAAATCGGAAGTTCTACAGTGAATCTGGTTCCCTTTCCCGGACTGCTGTTCACGAGGATCTGGCCCTTGTGAAGTAGTACCAGTTCTTTTGTCAGTGCCAGGCCGATTCCCGAACCAACACTGCCGGATTGCTCTTTCTCGGGGCCGCGGTAAAATCGATCAAAAATATGTTCCAGATCTTCTTTGGAAATTCCCTCACCGCTGTCAGAAACTTCTATACAGCATCGTTTTAAATCGTCTGTACTTTTTCTTTCAGATAACCTGACGTGAACTTCACCATCCTCCGGTGTAAACTTTAGTGCATTTCCAATAAGGTTTATCAGTATCGTTTCCAGTTTGTTGCGATCCACCCAGGCTTCAGAGTCTATCTTTTCAGTATCAACCGTAATCTGAATCCGCTTCATTTCGGCAAGTGACTGAAACGACATAGCCACTCCTTTTACAAGTGTATCCAACTTGGTTTTTGCAACTGACAAGGTGAGGTTACCCGATTCCAGGCGCGATAGGTCAAGTAGTTGATTGATGAGTGATAACAAGCGGTCACTGTTCTTCTGCATGATGTTAAGCTCTTTTAGAACGTCCGGATCTTCCATGGACGACTTAAGGCTTTCAATCGGCCCGGATATCAAGGTGAGCGGTGTTCGAAACTCATGCGAAATGTTGGAAAAGAAATTGGACTTCATTTGTGCAACTTCTTTACTCTTTTCCAGGAGCTGGCGGTTTTTTCTGGCTTTGTATCGTTGTCCTGAATAAAGCAATAATAGAATCAGGGAAATCAAAATTCCGGATGCCAGGTAGGTATTTCGGCGAAAAGTAGCGGTTTCAGCTTCCAGAGTAAGCATGTCAATGGTTTGCTCCCTCTGTTCGCTTTCATACTGTTCACGTAAATTTTCCAGCTGCTGAATCCTGTCTCTGTCCAGTAACGAATCTTTTATTTCTGAATAATTAACCCGGGCTTCCAAGGCATTTTGATAGTCTTCATTTTCCTTGTAAATATCTGAGAGATTTGACCATGCCAGCTGTTGATCATATAAAAAATTGTAGTCGGTAGCTAGATCAAGCTGCATCTCCGCATATTTCAAAGCAGAATCAGGGAGTCCTTCGGCCAGGTAGTTCTTAGCCAGGTTATTTGTGATGTAAATTTTCTGATATTGATATTCAGAACCTGAAGCCAATTCATAGGCTGAGTATAAATAGTTCCGGGCATTCGAATAATCATTTATCCCGGTGTAGTAGGCCCCGATATTATCATGATTTGTGATAATCAGGTCTTTATAATCAACATGTTCAGCTAACTCAAGAGATGCTTCATAATAATAAAGTACGGAATCTGCGCTGCCTCCCTGACTGTGAATAGCACCCAGGGTACTCAGGGCAGTTGCTTCAAGTGAAGTGTTCCCGACTTTACGGGCCATATTGAGTTCTTTATACGTATACTCAAATGCCTTTGCATAATTACCTGCCTGTTCAAAAGTGACGCCTATATTTCCGTAGAGCATTGCCAACGCTGATTCATCCTCCAGTTCTGAATAATGTTTTTCAGACTCCAGGAAAAATTCAACAGCTTCCGGATAACGTCCCTGCACACTGTTTAAAATCCCAAAGTTTTGATTTCCCCGGCCCTGCATTTCCGTATAGTTTATTTCCTTGGCAATATCGAGTGACTTTTCTGCCGCCAGGGTTGCTGAATCATAATCACCGTCATGATAAAACAGTAAATAGAGGTCATTATAGATAAGTGATATAAGTTCCATGTCATCGTGCTCTTCCAGTATTTGAATAGCATTTTGACATCTGTTTGCAATACTTACAAAACTGTCACTTTCTTGATTTGATGGTAGTTGATTGTCCCCGGAGACATTATTGAGACAAAGGTTAAGAGGATTTTCCTGACCGGATTCAGTCAATAAAGTAAAAGCTTCTTTCGAGAGTCGTTCAGCTTTTTCCTCATTGGTTTGTGAGATGGCATGGGCAGGCTGAAGAAGAAGCAGAATACCTAATGTAAATACGGTTTTGATATAAACCGATATGTTCTTCTTCTCAGTTGTTGCCATAATTGGCCTCAATATGTTGAATTTACAATCGTCTGCACCCTTTTCCATTCCGGTAGGCCAATGGAAAATCCGATTATGCGAACGATTTGACTATAAATCTCCCTTTAAATCTGTTTTAATTATACTTATTAGGTTTCATTTCGGCAAGTTTTGCCGTTCCAACCTCAATTTTATGCTTATTTTTTCAACATTATAAAAGAGAACAATACAGACCGCTAAGAAAAATTTTGACAGAAACTCGTTGGCAATGAATAGCATAGGATAACCCGGCTTATTATTCAGCTTTCATAACTGCTATTTTATTTAGATTTGATCTATTTAAGTTTTGGAAGGGCTGACGAACTTCTTAACTTAGACTCGTTCTAAATAACTGACAAACCACAAAAATAAAAAAAAGTCGAATAGTAGAATGAAATCGAAAAGACTATTACTCTTACCTCTCTTAACATTTAGCCTATTTGTATCATGTGATATAAACAGCAGCAACGATGACGACATTGAAGTGCCCGCTACTTATGAGTTTGAACGAAATGGCGAATCTACCGTAGCCTTTTCAGGACAAACTACACGAATTAAAATGGGTGATGAGCTGTTTTCAGCCATGCTTGATTTTGACAATTCCACGGAAGAACTTCTGCTTCAGATGTACAGAAACCAGGATGAAAACGGAAATGATGTAGATCCTTATTCTGACGATGAACTCAACGAATCCACTAAAAGCATTAAAAGTAAAGCAGCCGCTTCCCGCGACTATTTTGCAAACAATGCAACCCTGAGTGCAGAAATCAAAAATGAATTTGAAACCTGGATAAGCGGTCAGGTGGATGAAGTATTCCCGAACAGAAATCAATTAGCTGAACCCGGCGTACCGGGTCAAATTGCTGATGGTTCCGGTGAACGGTACATCAACGCACTTGGACTAGAGTACGATCAAATGGTTGCCAAAAGCCTAAATGGCGCACTGATGGCCGATCAGATGCTGAATAACTATCTGAGCCCTGCCGTTTTGGATGAAGGCAGCAACCGTGAAGAAAATGACAACGGCGAAACCGCTGAAGGTTCCAACTACACTACAATGGAACACAAGTGGGACGAAGCTTACGGTTACATTTTTGGAACATCCGAAAATCCGGCGAACCCTATTTCCACGATTGGCAATGACGACATATTCCTGAACAAATACACCGGTCAGGTGAGCGGAGATGATGACTTTGCATCCATAGCTGATGACATTTTTGAAGCTTTTAAACTGGGCCGTGCCGCCATTGTTGCCGGAGATTATGAACTTCGCGACGAACAGGCCGGTATCATCCAGGAAGCTATTTCAACAGTTATCGGGGTTCGGGCGGTGTACTACCTGCAAGCCGGTAAACGTCAGATTGAAGATGAAGAAATCGGATCTGCTTTCCATTCGCTTTCAGAAGGATATGGATTTATCTACAGCCTGCAGTTCACTCGTATTCCGGGCACCGATCAGCCATACCTAAGCAACAGTGAAGTGGAGGATATAATCACCGATCTGCTTGATGACGGTGAAAACGGCCTTTGGGATCTTGAGACTTCAACACTTGACGATCTATCTGAACAAATTGCCGACAAATTTGATTTTACAGTAGAAGAAGCTGCTTCTAATTAATTCAAATTCCTTACAATATTGCCGGCAGCCAGTTTTGGCTGCCGGCTTTTTTGCATTTTTAAATTCTGTGATCATGAAGAAATTTGCTGTTTTTATCTTAACTATAATTCTGTTCTGGGGCTGTACCGATAATGGACCTTCAGGCCCAAGCCCCGATGATTTTGACCGGGAGGCCATTTTGGAAAACTGGGCTGATAATCTAATCATCCCCGCGTTTACCAATTTTAATGAAACCACCGAACAGCTTCATACATCTGCCGAAGCCTTCACTGCTGATCCTTCACAGCAAAACCTTGAATCACTGCGCGAAAGCTGGGAATCTTCTTATCTCGCATTTCAGCACGTTTCCATGTACGAAATGGGACTGGCCATGGATATCCGTTTCAGGGATTATTTAAACATCTACCCCACCGATACTGAAGAGATTGAAAACAGTATTCAATCCGGAAATTATAACCTGGAACTACCCTCACTCACCGATAGTCAGGGTTTCCCCGCTCTTGACTATTTATTGCACGGCCTGGGTGAAAGTGACGATGAAATTCTCTCATACTATACAACAGACGGTAATGCTGAAAACTACCGAACCTATCTGACCGATCTTACGGAAAGGATTGATAATCTCACCGCACAGGTATTGGACAACTGGACTTCAGTATACCGCGATGAGTTTGTGAATGATTCAGGAAACGGTGCCAACTCCTCTCTCGACATGATGGTAAACGACTATATTTACTACTATGAGAAAAACCTTCGAGCCGGTAAGATAGGTATCCCTGCCGGTGTTTTTTCCGGCTCACCCTTAAGCAGCCATGTAGAAGCATACTACAGCAAAGGATTTTCCAAGGAGTTGTTTAATGAAGCCCTGATAGCCAGTATCAACTTTTTCAACGGCTATCACTTCAACAGTGACACGGACGGACAAAGTCTGGATGACTACCTGGACTATCTGAACACCATGAAAGATGGCGAGGATTTAACCGAACTCATCAACAGTCAGTTTGAAATGGCCCGCAATGAAGCTGAAGCCCTGGATCCCGATTTTGCCGCACAGGTAGAAACCGATAATTCACTGATGCTTTCAACCTACGATGAACTGCAAAAAAACGTAGTGAATATGAAAGTGGATATGCTCCAGGCTCTCAACATTAACGTGGATTATGTGGACTCCGACGGCGACTAATCAGTGAATTCATCGACCATTCGTTCATATTTTACCGATAATCAGAATGCTGCTCCATTAGCTGTTTTCCGAATCTTATTCGGAATTCTGATGCTGTGGAGCATCATTCGCTTTGCGGCCAACGACTGGATCTCCAAGCTCTATATTGAACCGCAGTTCTTCTTTTCATACTACGGTTTTGAGTGGGTACAGCCACTCGGCGAGTGGACCTATCTAATCTTTGCAATCTGTGGATTGTCGGCTCTGTTCGTGGCCATCGGCTACAAATACCGCATTGCAATCATTGTCTTTTTCCTCAGCTTCACCTACATCGAGCTGATGGACAAGACCACCTACCTGAACCACTACTATTTCATAAGCATACTCAGCTTTCTGATGATCTTTCTGCCGGCCCACGCCTATTACTCCGTGGATGCCTACAGGGATGAAAGCCTCCGATCACAGGAAGTTCCCAGGTGGTCAATTGATTCCATCAAACTGCTGCTGGGGATCGTCTATTTCTATGCGGGCCTTGCAAAACTGAATTCCGATTGGCTGTTTGAAGCCATGCCGCTGCAGATATGGCTACCGGCCAAGTACTCCATTCCGCTGCTGGGTGATCTGTTGCAGCAAACCTGGGTTCACTACACCTTTGCATGGAGCGGTGCGATATACGATCTCACCATCCCGTTTCTGCTGCTATACAGACGAACCCGGATTTTTGCATTCGCACTTGTCGTGATCTTCCATATTCTCACACGGGTACTCTTCCCTATCGGTATGTTTCCGTACATCATGATAGCCAGTGCCCTCATCTTTTTTGATTCCCGGCTCCACAATATCATTCTGGATAAAATTTCCGGCTGGCTGAAGATCAGCAAATCCATTTTTGATAACGGAAAACACTACCGCTTTCCTAAACAGTGGATCAGAAAAGCCTCCCTGGGAATTATCACCCTATTCTTCATTCTTCAGCTGTTTATTCCCTTCAGGTATCTTTTATATCCCGGGGAACTATTCTGGACCGAAGAAGGCTATCGTTTCTCGTGGCGAGTTATGCTGATGGAAAAAGCCGGTTATGCCAATTTCAAAGTTGTTAATCCGGAAAACGGACAGCGTTTCTACGTCGATAACACGGAATTTCTGACTCGCTTCCAGGAAAAACAGATGTCCACACAACCCGACTTTATTCTGGAATACGCCCATTTTCTTGAAGATCACTATCTACAACAAGGTATTCAAGATCCTGAAATATACGTGGAGAGCTACGTGGCACTGAACGGGCGCCGCAGTCAGCCGTACGTAGATCCGGATGTGGATCTCACTCAAATTCAGCCCTCATTTAAACATCGAAACTGGTTACTCCCATTCAATGATGAAATTAAAGGCATTTAGTTTATTTCTTCTTTTTGGGTGCTATGTGGTGAATGCACAGGCACAATATCAGATCTCCGGCTTTGTAATTGACCGGGAAAGCAACGACCCCATTGAAAACGTGGATGTTTATGATAATGATGCCGGAAAATCATTCAGCACGGATGAGGACGGCTATTTTGAGATCAAGGATTTATCAGACGGCACTTACGTACTCTTTTTTTACAAGCTGGGATATGAGGTCGTGCAGAAGTCCATCACACTTGATTCGGAAAACAGAGAGCTTTCTGTGGAACTGGAAAGACTTTCCAGAGAGCTGACGGAGCTGTCAGTTACGGATCAGAGCGACAATATATTTTCCACCCGGCGGCTCCGGGAAGTGGAAGGAACCTCCATTTTTGCCGGAAAGAAAACTGAAGTCATTGATATAGGACAAGTAGTGGCAAATACATCCGGCAACAACGCCCGTCAGATCTACAGTCAAATTTCAGGCTTAAACATTTTTGAATCGAATGATGCAGGACTACAGCTCAACATTGGCGGCCGCGGTCTCGATCCCAACCGATCCTCAAACTTCAATGTACGCCAGAACGGGTACGACATTAGTGCCGACGTACTTGGTTACCCCGAAAGTTACTACACCCCTACGGCTGAGGCTCTGGATGAAATCCAGGTTATTCGGGGAGCCGCATCCCTCCAGTATGGAACACAGTTTGGAGGTTTGGTCAACTTCAAACTGAAGAAGCCTGTCCGCAACAAAAACCTCGAACTTATCTCCAGGCTATCGGTTGGATCGGATGCGCTGTTCACCTCCTTCAACAGCCTGAGCGGAACAACCGGTAAACTAGGCTATTACGGGTTTTTCAACTATAAAAACGGGGACGGCTTTCGACCCAATTCCGGTTTTGAATCGCAGAATGCCTACATCTATACCGAATATCAGCTGGGAGAAAACACAATGATCAGCGCTGATTTCACATACCTCTACTACCTCGCCAGGCAACCCGGAGGCCTGACTGATGCTCAGTTTTACGACAATCCGGAGGTCAGCAATCGAAACCGAAACTGGTTTGAAGTGGACTGGAAGTTAGCCTCCGCTTCCTTGGATCATAATTTTTCATCTCAAACAAGGTTAAGTGTGATGGCTTTTGGGCTGAGTGCCTCCCGAAAGTCTGTAGGATTTCGAACAAATCGTGTCTCGCAGGAAGATGATCCGGATGCACCGCGTGATCTGATTTTGGGTGATTTCAACAACTGGGGGACTGAAAGCCGTTTGCTGCATCGCTATACCCTCGGGTCAAAAAATTCTGTATTCCTGATTGGCTCCAAATATTATCAATCCGAAAACACAGCCATTCAGGGGCCCGGTTCTGAAAGCGAAGAGGCAGATTTTAATTTAGCGGATGAGCGATTTCCAAACTACCCAAACCAATCGGATTTCATATTCCCGAATAAAAATATCGCGGTATTTGGAGAGAATATCTTTTACCTGAAAGACAATTTATCCATCACCCCCGGTTTTCGTTTTGAGTATATCAATACTAAAAGCCGTGGTTCGTTTAAGCGCGTCAATTTTGACCTGGCCGGAAATCCCATTCAGAACGAAACGTTCGAAGATAACCGGGATTTTGATCGCAGTTTCATTCTTCTGGGTGCCGGGCTCAGCTATCTGCCAGATCCTCAAACAGAATTTTACGGGAATTTCTCACAAAACTATCGTTCGGTAACCTTCAACGATATTCGTGTAGTGAATCCAACATTCCAGGTTGATCCTGATATTACCGACGAAAGCGGCTTTACCGCAGATTTTGGCATCCGGGGACAGATCCGGGAAAACATCTCCTACGACTTCGGCGGTTTTGGATTGATGTACGATAACCGGATCGGTGAAGTGCTGAGGGCTGAAGAACGAATCAACGCCGATGGTGAGCTGGAAGAAACCGGACGAGTGGTGCGTTTCCGCGGAAACATCGGGAAGGCATTTATGTACGGAATCGAAAGTTTGGTGGAGGTAAACATGCTGCCTTTTCTGATCAAAGAAAACCGTGACTATAAATTCAGCGTCTTTGCCAATACGGCGCTGACAAAATCCGAATATCTTGATTCAGGAATTTCCGGTGTGGAAGGCAACCAGGTTGAATTTGTGCCCTTTGTGAATCTGAAAACCGGATTCAGTGCCGGCTATAAAGATCTGCAGACAAGTTTGCAGTATACCTACGTGTCTGGTCAATATACGGATGCATCCAACGCCGAACAGAACCCTTTCGACAACCAGAGCGGTATCCGCGGTGAAATTCCGGCCTACAGTGTTTTGGATTTTTCCGCATCCTACTCCTGGAAAAATTTGATGCTCGAATCCGGCGTCAACAACGTGCTCAACAGCTGGTATTTCACCCGGCGTGCAACAGGATACCCGGGGCCCGGCATTATTCCTTCACCTCCCCGCACGGTTTACATGACGCTGCAATTGAAAATTTAACTGCAGAGACTTAAAGGCCCACTCACCCGGCTGTGTGATTATAAAGACTCTATCGATTTGCTTTCATATTGATTTGCAGAAAAGACATGATAGATTCCAAACAGAAAAATAAAATCCGGGCAGTATCCCATTGTCCGGTCAGATAAACTAAATTCGGTACCTTCACAAATTGAATAACTAAAAGTCTACAACTAGGAACTCCCAATCAGTACACCGTAGATCGAACATAACCGTACTGAATACATATCCATATCAGTCCAATATCCTTTGCGGATCCGGTTATACCTCTTCGCCTAAGTAATTAAAACAAATATCCTTTCGTCTCTTTTATTTCTGAAGACAAATGAATTTTTTACACGCATGAAGGTGAAATATTTTATTACTTTCTTATTCAGTCACAAGCTAATCAAAACATCTTCTTATGAATCTACTGATTACTTTTCTCCTTCTGCTTCCATTTCAGACTGAATCCGGTATTTCCACAGATCATTCGGTTCAAATTGAAAGTACTATCGAACAGGTTACGGTATATCGGGACGGAGCACTTGTTCATAGAACTTCCGAAGTACAGCTGCCGGCCGGAACCAGTCAAGTAGTGTTTACCGGACTTACCCGCCAGATTTACGAAGAGACTATCACTTTACGTACAGAGCAGGGATCCTTAACACTATTAAGCCTCAATACTCGACTCAACCAGGAAGGATCTGCTCCAAAACGAGAAGAAATTGATTCCTTGACTGTCGTAAGACAGAATCTGGAGGATAAAATTACATTTCTCAATGCCGATCAAACCAATCTCACACGGGAACTTGATCTGCTTGCGGCCAATCAATCCCTGACGGGTGGCCAGGGTGTGGAGCTCTCCGGCTTGAAGGAAGCCATGGAATATTATCGTGAACGGTATCGCACCATTGAGTCACAGAAAATTGAAACGAACAAAGAATTGGGCCGGGTAACTGAAAACCTGAACGAGATAAATCAGAAGATCAATGAACTGGAAAATGAAATTCGCCGGCATAGCAACGAAGTAGTGGCGGTAGTTGATTCTCCGAGAGAACAAGCCGTCACTATGGATCTTTCTTACGTCTCTTATCGTGCCGGATGGACACCCTCTTATGATGTTCGTTATTCCGGGCCAAACTCTCCACTCGTCCTCGACTACAAGGCCGAGATTTTCCAGGATACCGGAGAAGACTGGAATCGAGTGAATCTGGCAATATCATCCGGACGACATCAGAGAGGTAATACCGTGCCCGACATTTCAACAGAGTATCTCGATTATAGACCGGAAGACAGAACCATGGAAATGGATGCGCAACTAAGGCTGCAAGAGGAAATAGTCGTCTCTTCAGCACAGGTTTCACCTAAACCCGGTGAAGCCGTTCGGATTGACGAACAGATTCGCTTCAGTTATGAGATTCAGGAGCCCCACTCAATTCCATCGGGTGAGCGTGCGTTACTGCCCTTTCATCGAGAAGAAGCGGTTGTCGATATCCACCACATAACCGTTCCAAAACTGAATTCCGGTGTCTTCCTGGTTGCAGAAATTGAGGATTGGGAGTCATTGCACCTGATTGACGGCCTAGCCAACCTCTTTATGAACGGTTCTTTTACAGGTAAAAGTCGAATTACAACCGGAGTGTTTGAAGAGTCGCTCCGGTTACCTCTGGGACAGAATGACTTCATACTCGCTGAACGAAACAGGGTCCGGGATGTAACGTCCCGGAATTTCTTCGGGAACCGAACCCGTGAAAATCACGGTTGGGAAATCGTTATGAGAAATACCGGCAATGAACCGGTTTCCGTAACAGTTAAAGACCAGATTCCTGTTTCCCGACAATCGGACATCAGTGTTGAACTGACAGAACGAAGTGGTGCAACATTTGATGAAAGCGCAGGGATTCTTGAATGGGAAGTTGATCTCGATCCCGGTCAGACCCAAACCATCCCGTTTTCTTATCGTATAGAGTATCCACGAGACAGAGAACTGCGCAGATTTTGAAATGAATCCCTGCGTATCTTCGTAGGCTAAGAGTTGATTACGCAATTCCTATAATACTGTATCGCCATATTTAAGGCCACCCGGTTCATCCAATGTGAAAATTTGGACTCTACATTGAATGAGGGATTAGACTTCCATAGCGGAAGTGCGATCTCCTGAAACAGCTCTTTTCTATGGATGTCGTCTCACAGTTGCATCAACGAAATACGGCTAATCTGACTGTAATTTAATCTTTTTTTGGATTTTTATCACAAATGATTGACTTCTACCATGCGTATGCCATGGGTGCTTCTCCGCCAGGGCCGGGAAATATCTCATCCAGTTTATTAAGTATCTCTTCATCCAACTGGATGCTTGCTGCCCGAACGGCGCTCTCCAGCTGCTCAATGGTCCTTGGACCAATAATGGGAGCTGTAACAACCGGGTTGTGAAGCAACCATGCCAGTGCAACCTCTGCTGGAGGATGACCAATTTTTTTACACAAGCTCTCGTACTGCTCAAGTTGATCACGCTTAGCCTCTATCTGCTTTTGAGATTCCTCATCGGCACGCCTTCCATCCTTATGTTTCTGCAGCGCACCTCCCAAAAGTCCACCCGCCAATGGACTCCACGGGAGTAATCCTAAACCGTAGTGCCTGCACGCCGGAATTACTTCTAGTTCAAGCATCCTGTTATCAAGGTTGTAAATACTCTGCTCGCTAACCAGACCTAAAATACCACGTTTTGATGCTTCCTGACATGCCGTGGCAATGTCCCAACCGGCGAAGTTGCTTGAACCCACATAAACTACTTTTCCCTGCTTGATTAGTGTATCAAAACTTTGCCAGGTTTCACCCCAGGGACAGTTGTGATCAATATGGTGCATCTGATATAGATCAATTCTATCGGTCTGAAGACGTTTCAAGCTTCCCTCACAATGTTTCATGATTTTGTAGGCACTCAGGCTTCGTCCATCACTATTGACTTCCGGTAAATTGGCCTTGCGATCAACGGGGTTATACACTTTAGTTGCCAATACAACGGCATCTCTGCGCCCCCCGCCTTGGGCTAACCATCGACCGATGATCTCTTCTGTGTATCCATGCTCCTCAGACCAGCCATATACATCAGCTGTATCGAAAAAATTAATGCCCAGTTCCAAAGCGCGATCCATAATTTTGAAGCTCTCTTCTTCGCTCGTCTGCCAGCCAAAATTCATTGTACCAAGGCAAATATTACTAACCAGAACCCCGTGATTTCCAAGTCTCTTATGTTTTATATCCATGATGATTTAATTTTTATTGATTATATGATTAATTCGAACAAAATAGATGAACAGTCTATCAGGAATTTCAAAAAGTGCTGAACTGAATACGTTCTAGCTACAAGATGAGCTCCCAGTACGCTACATCTACCCACTGGTTAAATTTATACCCTACTTCTTTGAAATGAGCCACTTTTTCGAATCCTGATTTTTCATACAAGGTGATACTGGCAGGGTTTGGCAGGGCAATGCCGGCCATCACACTATGAATAGATTGGTCTCTCAGTTTAGATATCAGCGCTTTTAAGAGTACGGTACCCACGCCTTTACCCAGGTGTTTTGAATCGACATAGATCGCCGTTTCAACTGAATGCCGGTATCCAGACCGCACTCGCCATTGTGTGGCATAGGTATAGCCGATCACTCTGTTTTCCTCTTCATAGACGAGCCACGGATACTTCCGTGTTACTTCTCTGATACGAGACGACAAATCATCCGCCGATAAAATATCCTCTTCCAGAGAGATGATTGTATTCTGAATATATTCGTTATAGATGGCACAAATATGTTCAGCATCCCGAAATTCAACTGACCTGATCATTGGTAAACAAAATTATATAAAGGTAGGGTTTGCAAAACTTTTTTAATCATTTTACTTAAGAAGCAACTTACGGTTTGGCAATTCTGCTGTGGGGTTAACCACTCAATATCAGGGCAATTAACGTAAACTTGTCAGCAAGAAATGCTTGTAATAGAGCGTATTTTCTGACTTTTAATTTTTTAATTTACTAACTATTTAACTTCTCAAGTTACTGTCAATTCTTTCTAATTTTTTCCTTTGAAACAAATAAACAATAGGTGTGACAGAAGGAAAAAGTACCATAAAGATTACCCATAATGATTTATGGTAAAATTTTATGTATATCATATCTCCTATGACAATTAGCCAAGCTGCCGCCGATAAAATAATAGCAGAATGATTGATCACTTGAGGAACATCCCATTGTTGAAATATGGAAATCAGTGCAACTAAAGAAAATATCAAGCTACAAATAACAATAGCCCAAACTAACTTATGGTTTATTTTAAAAGCTGAATATTTCATAATGCACTTACATTGTTTTAAAGATTAAATATGTAAAGTTCTATAACGGTTTGGCAATTATACGGCTGGTCAAAAATGTAGTTAAAGCCCGGATAGTAATCCAGTCCGCTTGATGCGCATGGTTATAATGCGCTTCTTTTAATTTAAGATTATCTTTGTTTTATGAAATATTACACGTCCAAATCAGAAGATGAAATTCTGCCGAACAAACTTGGTTTGGCTGATCCTAGTAAGATTGCTGAAGAAGAATATCGAGGATTTTTACGGGCTGAAATTAAATTTGAATCACAACTCGATGAAATCACCTCCTTTGATTGGCATCTGATTTCTTCTATTCATAAAACAGCATTTGATCATTTGTATGGATTTGCCGGCAAGCTTAGAACGGTAAATATGTCGAAAGGTGGATTTACTTTTCCGACGGCAAGGTTCTTGCCGGATATTGTTCAGGAATTTGAAGAAGAGTTTTTGAGTGGTGAGCCTGATCAAGTGAATAGTTACGAAGAATTGATTAAGATTATAGCCCCGATACATGCGGAACTATTATTTATTCATCCATTTAGAGAAGGCAATGGAAGAACGGCTAGACTTTTGCTGATTTGATGGCCCAAAAAATGGGGTTCAATAAATTTAACTTTGAAAGAATAACGGAGGAGAAAATGCCGAAATATATTAAAGCCGTACAATCTGCTGCAAAAAAGAATTATAAGCCCATGATCGAAATCTTCAGGAAGCTGGAAGAGTAGATTTTTGTTGAAATTCCTGAACAACCTCACGACGAATTTGATCCGCTCTTTTTTTTGGAATATGAAGCCCTTCAATTTTGAAAGAAGCCCGTTGAGATTTCATGGCTTCTAGTGAAATAGTTTCGATATTTTTCTTTTTTTCCATGCCTTAAAATAACAAATTTTGAGTAGAATTATTGTCACTTGCAAGCATTATAACGGTTTGGCAATTCTGCTGCGGGGCAATAAATTCAAGAGTCAAACAACCAACGTGATCACGTCAGCAGGAATTGCTGGTTATACTACTGTAAGTTACTACAATACATGCGATTACAACATCAAAACAAATTATATACATAAAATTCTATTCCATCGTCCGTTTCGCCAAAGGTATATAAGTTACCGTTGCCATCAACGGTTATTGTATTGAATCGCTGATCAAGTTTGTAAGCATCTACAAGGTTTAAATCCCAATCAAATTTGTGGATGATATTACCGCTTAACCTGTAATCCTCCCATGAAAGACCTGAATATAGTGCATAAATATAATTCTCATCCGAGTCTACGCTTATGTAAGAAATAGGCCCGGCATTGAACGGCCACTCATTGACAATCTCCATATTTGGCAACGGATTATCTTTACCCTGAACCTGTTTGATGAGCCGACCGTCGTGGTCATACTTTTCGATAAAATCGGCATTCACTGAAAACAGATAAACAAATGGCTCATACGGATGAACAGTTCCAATCGATCGCCAGCTTAGTGCAATATCTCTTGTGGAGAAATCGCTGTTGAATTCTATCAATTCGCCATGCTCAGAAACGGTTTCGCCATTTGAATCCATAATCATGAAGCGGCTCTCTCTGAAAAGTCCCAAGCCTACAAATTGATTTTCCGCATATGAATAGATATTTGAAGGCCGGCCTGATGTTCGTATCAAAATATCATGATGAGTAGCCAGTTCTTCTGATAACGGATCAAAACTTACCATTTTGAGTTGGTTACCATCATAGATGTAGATCAAAGAATCAGTAGCTACAATATCATTGATTTCTAAAAACTCTCCGGGGCCTTGTCCGCTTCTTCCGAAACCTTGCTCGTAAACAAGTGATCCATTCTCATCAACGATATCCAATACATGAAAAGCTACTTCTTCATTGTTCACTTCTGGGACATAGACTTTGTCGTTTATAACCCGAAACCCACTCCAGCCGGGGTTGAAAATTTCTTCAAACATATAGCTATTGGAAACTTCTACCGATGTATAATCAAGATCCCTGTCAAAGAAAGGAAGATTATTTTCTTCATGATTGTTGCACCCCTGAATGACCAACACTATACAAAATGAAATAGTGAATTTGAGTAAATGTTTTGTAGTTATCTGTTCAGGCATAACTCATTTTTGTAAAGTTTCAATTCTATGAAAGTAGTATAAAAAGGATTGTATCGGAAGTGCTGGCAATATAGGCAAACGGAGCATTTGGGCAAAAGTCCGAGCACTTCGGATACAATCTTGTTGAGCTGAACCGCGTAGCGGAATCGTGCTATGGGACTTGTATAG
>Ga0208112_100122_pt1 | contig 129243 bp, 106 predicted proteins | sample HotLakConsoUCCLE_FD_184736 | JGI IMG/M metagenome (GOLD analysis project Ga0208112, IMG submission 184736) | Hypersaline microbial mat communities from Hot Lake, Washington, USA - Hot Lake Consortium UCC-LE (SPAdes) (version 2) ...
CTACGCGTTACTCACCCGTGCGCCAGTCTCCGGAAAGAGCAAGCTCCTTCCTTCTCCTTCAACTTGCATGTGTTAGGCCCGCCGCCAGCGTTCGTCCTGAGCCAGGATCAAACTCTCCATTGTAATATTTAAACTACACTCTTCAAGTCCGTCCAAGGCTCACTCAATAATCTGTCTATACTTCACTACCGTCAAAGAACATTGCCCATCACAAAAACCATTCACTTCGTTTTTGCGACAGATTCCAAACTTACGAGTTTCCGGCTCCCAATGTCAAGGTGAATGTCAGAAATTTTCAAAAGTTTTTTAAGGAACATCCCTTCGAGCAAAACGCGCAATTAATGCAAATTGACTGCTTTTTCTTGAGCATTTTGTTTTTTCGAAAGGATCATTAATATAGGGCTGAAAACGTATCCATGTCAACCTATTTCGTCAAGTTTTTTTGATAACTTTTCCACATCTATTCGCCCTCTCAGAAAAGCGCTTTTTGTCCCGGGGCTCATTCGAATTCAACTGCTCACAACTGAGCCGTAAAAACGGTTTTCCTCAGTGTCATCTTCAAAATCCTAAAACAGCCAGACTCCGGGAATAGGCAAAAGGCGAATCAAACAGAGCAAAGAAAAACTTAAACTCTGACATCTCTCACAGGTGAAGGAGTGATGGATTGGAGCCAGCCCGGCATGTCCAGAGTAAAGAGTGTTACAAACTTCGTTGTCCCAACAATATTCCCCAATACAAGAGACGTTAAAAAGATGGGCACTTAGAAAAGAAAAATCTCATCTCAACTGTGACCGTTTGATTTTCTTATTGTTTTAAAATTCATCCGAACCTTTAACCGCACTGTAGATGTTATGATTATAGACCTTTTAATCTGAATGAGATGTATAAAACTGTTTTTACGGATTGAGCTTTTATTTATGAAATTAGCTTTAACGGTTTAATTCTAAAGCATAGGATCTACTCTTCATAGAGAACCTTATAAAACCATCTTTAAACCTATTATATATTTACCGAAATGGATAAAGAGACGCGTTTAAAAATTAAAATATCAGAAGCCGCAACGGATCGTTATCTCGAAAACCCGAGATTTACCATTCAGTCGCTTGCCAAGACCCTGAAGATGAGTTCGAGCGATATCTTCGACCTGTTCCCCAATCGAAGATCCATTCTGGAGTACTTCTATGAATCGCGTATGATTTTATACAGGGATAGCCTGGCTGAAATTGAGGACTATCAAAACTTTTCGCTTGGTGAAAAACTCAATCACCTTTTCCTGACCCTCTTAGATACATTCGAAACCAAAAGAGAGTTTGTCCTTACCACCTATAAAGATTGGATTGTGTACAGTCAGCGCAGGAATGCATTCCGTAAACATTTTAAAGAAGCATTGAAAGAGATCTTCCAGCAGGATTCCGAGATTTCGCGAACATCAACCCTGCTGCAAAATGAACTGCTCTGGAAATCCATTCTGCTCCAGTTTCACGGACTCATTGCGTTTTGGGCTAACGATTCAAGCCGGATGAGAGAGAACAGCATGGCTTTGGCCGACAAATGGAGTGCTTTCATCGAAGAGATTTTCTACACCAAAATTATCGATAAAGGATTTGACCTTGGGAAATATTTATGGATGAATTCATCACTCAATAGATGCATGAATAGTGTCGAGTTTAAATTTCCGGACTTTAACTGTACCGGGCGAGAATCCGGGGAGATGAATCATGAGTGATTTTCCCTCGACTAAGTTTGACAGGGGCAAGATATTTGCCAAAACCGGCTTGAAGGTTGGTACAAACTATGCGAAACACTATCTAAAATCTTTGACGTCCGGAAATGGCAATAAAAGTGAACTGCACAGGCAAACAGCTGAGGATCTTTTCAGTGAGTTTACAAAACTCCGGGGAACCGCTCTGAAGATTGCCCAGTCATTCAGTATTGATCAGGGATTTTTGCCCGATGAGTTTTCTGAAGTGATGACCAAAGCGCAGTACAGCGTCCCTCCCATCAACCGAGCACTGGTTCGGTCTATCATCCGAAAAGAGCTTGGAGACTATCCTGAAAAAATATTCAAACATTTCAACACAGAGGCAATTGCTGCAGCATCTATCGGTCAGGTGCACAGGGCTACCATGCATGACGGAACAGAAGTTGCCGTAAAAGTTCAATATCCGGGAGTGCGAGATACGATCTCTTCAGATATAGCCCTGGCAAAGACGCTGCTGAAACGGGTTGTCTCCGACATAAACGCCATGGGTGAATATGTAGAAGAGATCAGGCAGACACTGCTTGATGAGACAGATTACATTAAAGAGGGACAGTCCATGGAAAAATTCCATGAGTTGTTTGCCTCCAATCAGGTAGTGACACCCCGGTGGATTGAAGAGCTATCGACCGAACGTGTACTGACCATGACCTATATTGAGGGTAAACATCTGAAGGAGTTCTTGTCGGATCAACCTGCCGATGAAGAACGGAACCGTTATGGCCAGCTGATGTGGGATTTTTTCCACTCTCAGATTGAACACGTGAAAGATGGTAATTTTGCATTTCACGCTGATACACACCCCGGTAATTTTCTCTATACGCCTGACGGAAAGCTTGGAGTGATCGATTACGGATGCGTCAAAACCTTTCCGGAAGAGTTCTTTCACAACTACCTGTTGTTGCTGCCCACACACCTGAATCGGGATGAGGAGGCCATTCAATCACTTTACAAAAAGCTTGGTGTGATTAAAGAATCTCCTGACACAGATAAACGGGAGAAACGATTCTACGATTTTGCCGTCAACTACGGATTTACTTTTGCCCTGCCCTACCTGGAGGATTCCTTTGATTTCGGAAATCCGGAGTATCGGGAGCTGATAAAGCAGTACACCAAAAATGCCCCGATTACCAACGAACCACGTGGCAATAAGCATTTTATCTACAGCACCCGGGTACATCTTGGTCTTTATCATTTTTTGATGAAGCTGGGAGCTCAAGTTCAAACAGATCAATCAAGAGAGATTGTAGAAAAAACGCTTTCGTGGTTTGAGAGGAAGAAAATAATTTGATGTAAAGTGTTTCAAATTCAGCCATATCGGAACCCTCCCCCTAGCCCCTACCGCCAGTGGTCGGTCAGGCTACTCCGGCACAAAATAATGCCGCATGGAGGGGAGTTCCTTATTTGACTATTTGTAAACCTAAAATATTTGGTTTTGATGCAGTCTCCAGTCAATAGTGCTTTATTTGCACACCATTTTGAAACCTATTGTTATCCCATTCGTTTTGAGCCGTATGTTTAACGTTTTTTTGGGAATAACGGATCTACCATTCTAGTGTCTTCAGTCACGTTTTACATCGTAATCCCACAATTTATTGTGGGGGAGGAGGGAAGAGAATAAAAAGAGAGAGTGCCATAGGCACGGTACACATCTGAATTCACATTAAAAGTGGCATTTAACCCTCTCCTCAATCTAAAATTTTATCACATAAAAAAACCGCCCCGGTTTTAAACGAGGCGGTTTTTAGAATTCTTAAAGAGCTCTCAGATCAATCATACCCTTCATTCTGGGTCATTGCTGAATTCGCTCTCATTTCCGTTTCCGGTATTGGAAGTGCCAGTCGGTAATCTCCGAAAGGAATGACGCTGGTTCGAGCTGAGCTACCGTCTCCAACTTCTATGTCACTTTCCGTTCTTATCAGGTCATACAGACGATGACCTTCCATTGCCAGTTCGAGTCGACGCTCTAGCAAAACGTCATCTACCGTTACATCCGTGTAAGGAGACCCGTCTTCATAACGCTCGTCAGCCAGCATATTCAGTGCTTCCGTTGCCGTCATTTCACCGGTTTCTCCGTTAGCCAATGCCTCTGCGTAGTTCAACACAACTTCGGCAAAGCGAATCACACGAACGTTGTCAGAACCAAGTTCATCAGAATATTTACTGACCATTCTGTGAGAGTCTCCGTCTGATGAATACAAGTTCAACCGCACGTCATCAGAGGCATGGGAAGTATACAGGTCATCAGAAGCTTCAACATCACCATAGTTTGTATCACGATAAATTCGGGAAATATTATCCGTTCCCAATCGATCGGTATTGGTGAATGCCAGCTCAAACAGTGAATTTGGCCCGCTGCCTGATTCCCACTCAGCAACGAGGTCTTCAGCTGCGGTAATTTCATAGCCACTGTTGTTGATGATATCCTCAGCAACATCTACTACCCTACCATACTGTTCTGTATAGAGATAGTATCGAGTCTGGAACGCTCTCACAGCCCAGTAGTTCATCTCCACTTCATCCACTCTGCTTGGATCAATGAGATCTAATGCCTCATTCAGGTCATCCTCAATATTACTAAGCACATTGTCTATCGTCTCACGTTCCGGAAGCAGGTATTCACCATCTGCTTCGGCTGCCGTCCGATACTCTTCAGAGTATGGTACTCCGTTTGCCGGATCCCCACCATCAACATACTGCTGGCCAAATGCCTGCAGCAAATTGAAGTGTGAAAAAGCTCTCAGTGCATATGCCTGCCCTTTAAAATGGTCGACATCCGCGTCTGAAGAGAGATCAGCGTTTATAGCAATATTTGCACCTGAAATGGCTTCATAAAAAACATCCCAGACACCCAAAGCATATCCGCTATTGGTTGTGAAATTGAACTGATCCTGACCTACAAACCGGCCGGAGTTGGCGTTAGACCAGGCATTATCCGACATCACATCTCCAGACACATAAAAGTCACGTCCGTAGAGTTCTACTCGATTTAGATCATCATAAACACCGTAAACTACGGCTTCCAGATCTGATGCATTTTGTACAGCTGTATCTGTTGGAACATTTTGGTCCACAGAGGGAGACAAAAAGTCATCGCAGCCTGTACTGATTCCTGCTATAAAAAGCAGTGCTATTAAATATTTACTTATGTTTCTCATTGTTTAATCTCTTTTAGAAGTTAGCTTTTAAGCCAAATGTGAGTGATCGCATCGGCTGAGCGTTCAGATCCGTAAAGCCGTCTGCTTTTTGTTCCGGATCCCACTTCAGGTCGTCATCAAATACATGCGTCCAGAGGTTTCTTCCGTTAAAGAAAAGAGTTGCGGAAGAGAGACCGATCTGCTCAACATATTGAGCCGGGATGTTGTACCCGATATTCAATGATTTCAGACGCATATGATCACCGTCATACAAGAATCTTGATGATGCGGCATTCGATTGATTTGTTGACAGAAGTACCGGACGTGGATTATCTACAACATCACCGGGTTCTTCCCAATATTCTGCCTGAGTTCCATATTGACCAAAAGCTGAATTAAATCCGCCATTTCCATCAGATCTCATATAGTTTGCCCAGTTGTCGAATACTTTGTAACCAAAGGCGAAACTCATATTGGCCTGTACATAGAAGTTCTTCACATCCACGCGGGTGTTTAATCCACCGTATGTGGTAGGCTGTGCATTGGCTCCCTGATAGTAGGTGTCCGCTTCGTTGTAGTTATTGGTTGTGGTTCTCCCACCTTCACCATCATCTACATACCATAGCGGATCACCGTTATCGGGATCAACACCGGCCCATTCTCTCATGTACCAGGCATTCACTTCATATCCTTCAACGGCAGTATATCTTGTAGCTGAAGTAATTTCTATCGGGTCACCGTTTTCATCACGTGGCAGCTCTTTAATCTCATTCTTAACCAAAGTTACGTTTCCGCCCAGATTCCATCCGAAATCCTGTGTACGGATCAGGTCGGCACTCAAATCAAATTCAAAACCTTGATTGTAAAGTTCACCTACATTTTGAACTTGAGAGTTGTGTCCGGTAACTCTTGAAAGAGGTACGTTGAAAAGCAGGTCATAACTGTCTTTTCTGAAGAAGTTTACTCCCCCATCCAGCATTTCAAATGCTTCAAAGTCCAAAGAAACATCAAATGAATTGGCCTTCTCCCATGTCAAGTTCGGGTTACCGAATTGAGTAGGCTGAATATTTGGCTGATCGTTGTAACCGCCAAACCCTACCAGTGTCTGATAGTTATTCAAACCAATGCTGGCATTACCTGTTTGACCGTAAGATGTTCGGATTCGCAAGAAATCAAGTCCTTCAATGTCCGCGAAGAAGTCCTCTTCTGTAAGGATGTAACCAACACCCAGAGACCAGAATGTACCCCAACGGTTCTCGTCACCAAAACGAGAGTTTCCTTCATGTCGCAGACTACCGTCAACAATCACTTTGTCGTCAAATCTGTAGTTCAATAAACCGATAAAGGATTGAACTGCCCAATCCGAAGTACTGGATCCCACAAACTGTGGAGATGCCGTTGTATTCAGATTATAGAGATTTGCTGCGGCAATTCCTTCCCCAAAGGCTTCCAAATAGTTATTTTGATTCTTCTGACTTTCAGATATTACACGGAAGTCAAATAGATTCTCTTCATTGGCCTGATACACATAGTTCAATGTGTTTCTCCAAACGTAATTAAAGTTACGCGTATTGATATCGTCAACCGCGCCTCTTACATCTTCACCGTCTCCATAAAACGGATTATCGTAATACTTCTCTTCAGTCAACAAATAGTCGAGTGATAAATTTGTAGAGAATGACAGATTTTCAGCAATATCAAAATCGAGATTGGTATTGTTGATTATTCGAATGTTTCGCTTTCTATCAATATCGTTTTGTTGGACTTCAATTGGATTGAATACATTGGTATTCAATGCCAGATTTGGATCACCTTCATCCGTGTATGCTGCATCGATTGGAAGCATAAAATATTCTGCCAGTACAGGGCTACCAAAGTAACCCGCACCTTCAAGAATACCATCCTGTTCCACAACAGAACCGGTAAAATTATTCGAGAAAGTGATTCTGTCATCAAATTGATGCGTCAGATTGAGTTTACCGGAGAATCGGTCCAAACCGGATCCAATAGCCTGTCCCTCCTGCTCAAAGAAACTGGCAGATGTATAGAATGTGGTCCGATCGTTACCGCCCTGAGCTGCCAGCTGGTACTCTTGTTGAATGGCATCCTGATTTCGGACTTCATTACCCCAGTCGGTGTTCGTAGATCCGTCCCAGCCGCTGGGTCCAATTAAAGCATCAACAGTTTCTCTGTCAGTTGGCTGACCTAATGTTTCCAAATAGTTACCGGATGATTCATAGTACAATTCATCCCACTCTTCGGCACTTAAAGTCCCCGGACCATCTACAGCTCGGTTGTTTATACCACGCTGCATAGAGAGAGAGTACGATACATCTTCGGAACTACCGCTTTTGGTTTCAATTACTATCACACCATTTGATCCGCGGGCACCATACAGAGCAGTAGATGATGCATCTTTCAATACGGAAACAGATTCAATATCTGATGCACTTAGGTTTGAAAGAATATCAAGAGAACTGGTAGCGTCCGATTGAGCATTACTTCCACTTTCTACAGGCACACCGTCAATCACATAGAGGGGGGCTGAGCTTGCATTAATAGAACTGATACCTCGAATACGTACCTGCTGTACCGCACCGGGAGTACCTGTGGAAGGTGAAATATTTACACCTGCAACATTTCCGTCCAAGGCTTCATTAATAGATGAAACCGGAGCATTTTCAAACGATTCTGAACTCACCTGGGAAACAGACCCGGTAAAGTTTCTATCGGAGAAGTTTCCGTAACCTGTGACTACAACTTCGTCGAGTCCGGCGGATTCCATCTCCATGGCGAGATCATAAACATTTTCGCCGGATTCAATTTCAATCGTTTCTGTTACTGAACTATATCCAACATAGGAAAAACGAACCTCATACGTACCGGTTGGCACATTTTCAATCGTGTACATTCCTTCAACATCTGTGGAAGCACCTTGTTCGAGATCCACGATCATTACAGTTGCACCCACAAGCGTTTCACCTGTAGACTCGTCAGTAACGGTACCCGTCAGGGTTCCTGTCTGTGCCTGTGCTAACCCGGCAAATCCGGTAAAAGCACCCAGCAACAACAGGCACGTTAATGACTGAAGTATCTTCTTTATCATAACTAACCTCATATATGATGTTTTGATTTAAGCGGAATTGATCCGAAATGTATAGAGTGAACGGATCGGTAATTTTGTTCCGCATTTATATAGATGATTTCTCCTCTCGGCAGCGTGTCAATTTTAGGCTGCAAATGGAGTTTTTTGATGAATAGATTGATGCAGTGATTGTCAGGTACTAAACATCAACCTCGGGGCAAGTATACTTTTCGGGGTGTCTTAAGTCAAATATTATTGAATATTTACTGATAGCCAGGTTCGGTTAGAATATTTTGTAAAATTATGTCAAATAAGCTGTAACTGACTAGACTGAATGAAGTAAAGATGAATAGGTCAGTAGATATTAACTACCAACTACTTGATTCGTTCACAACATTTAATGTGAGTAAAGAAGGGTAAAATAGTGTTTAATGTTTAAGGATATAAAAAAAGCCACTTCGAAATTACGAAGTGGCTTTTTGATATAGTCTGCTATATTAAAGCGCTTAGTTCTGCTTTGTTAATGTAGCAGTATTTGAGCCAAAACTCCCAAGTCCGGGGATGTAATGTTCGATATCCATTGAGAATGATAGTTCACAGAAATCATAGATCGCTTCTGTTGATCCTACTGCATAAACATCAGAGTCATACTGCGTACTAAACCAAGCTACCTGATCAGGCAATGTAACCGTATAGTCTGATTGATTTTCATCCGGTACAATAGATACTGTAATATCTTCATCCATGAAGCCTTGGAATACAAATTCATTATCACCTTCACCGACTGATAATTCTGCCTCATAAGGATCAGAATTACCAGCCCACCAAGGATAGACTACATTGTAAGTTCCAGGGAATGCACTTGCATCAAATGGAGTTAAAATTACAAAACGAACATTCGTCGTAGTGTTATAACTAGCAAGATTTGGATGGTCAAGCTCCAAAGCTAACCTTGTATCGCAACTTAATTCATTTGTATTTATTTCTAAATCTAAGCTACCAAAGAGCTCACCAGCTGGAATCGTAACCTCATTTCCATTTACAAATGTATAATGAACTCCTTCTTCCGCAGTAACCTCATCTGAATCAATTGCTGATACAGTCACAGTCATATCTTCTTCAGGAGCTTTTAATACAGAAATTTCAATTGATCGAACTTCTGTATCATCTTCTAAAGTGAAGGTATTCTGTTCTGAAGTAAATTTGACTAAGCTTGGACCTTTATAGGTTTTATCTGCCTCTTCAAACTCGAGTGTATCACACCCTGCAAAGATGGCAGCTATCATAAAGATAACCGCCAGTAATTTTGTTGTTTTCAGTTTATTCATTTTAGTACCCCGGGTTTTGAACCATATTATCATTCGCAAACATCTCAGACTGTGGTATTGGATAGATCATGATCGGATCGTCCGCCTCCACAAACTGAGTGGAAGTATTGGTTGCACCATCAATATCAGCGGGATCCCGCTCAATTGGTAATTGCGCTCTTCTCAGGTCAAAAAACCTGTGGCCTTCCAGTGCCAATTCAAGTCTGCGTTCTAGGTAGATATCATCAATGGCTTCCTGCGAAGTAGTATAAGCTACCGGTGTTGGTGCAGCAAGACGCTCGGCACGAAGATCATTAATGTCATCAGAAGCAGCAGCTAAATCTTGCTGCGCACCCGGTTGCGCATAGGCTTCCGCTCGAATCAAGTACATTTCAGATACACGAATCATCTTAATGTCTGCCTGATTTTTCTGATTAGGTATTTGATTGTATTTATACACTCTAACCCGATCTGCTGCTTCTCTGTCGAACCATGTTAGGAATCGAATGTCATCTGCTTCATCGTAAAGATTAGACAGTTCATTCGACAGGTAGAAGAAGATGTCATCGTTACCGGTCCGTTCTGTCAGTTCCTGGCTAGGCCCGGTTCTTCTGAGTTTGAACACCACCTCACCCTCCAGGCTGTCATCCCAAAGTTCTGGGTAGTCATCACGAGTTGTCAAATCAACTGCATCAATGACGCGTGATGCATAATCGATTGCAGTTGGCCAGTCTTCCTGATAGAGAGCAACTCTTGCACGGAGTCCTTCCACTGCGTGAATATTCAGTCTTCGGTTCGAGTAGAACCCAAGTGGAGTGAGCAATGCTTCTGCCTCGCTGATATCCGCCAATAGCTGAGTAAAGAAATCAGATTTTGTGGCTCTTTCAGGCTCTGAAATAACCGATTCCGTCATGTAAGGTACTGCAAGGTCGGAACCATCTGTGTGATAATTCACATAGATTCTGTACAGCTCAAAATGCTGATATGCCCGGAGACCTAACATTTCACCGACAACCTGATCTTTCAGTTCAGTTTCTGCAGCCGTTTCCGGTTCGATATCTTCTGCAGCAGTGAGTACTCGATTAATTCTGTCAATCGTTACATAAGCATTTGACCATGCTCCTTCAATCGTTCCATCACTTGGAATAATATTATGATTGAAGATTTGCATGCCCTGGCCTGTATTCGTTGAGGCTCGACGCAGTTCGTCCGGCATTAGTGCATTAATGGAGTAAATATTTGCTCCGGAAATGGCACTGTAAGCACCGTTTGATCCATCATATAAATCGCTAACCGTCTGGTAAGCTGCATTTGCATCAATTGAGTCGAATGGCGATGTATTTAATTCATCATCACATGATGTGAAAAATGCCAACCCAATTGTGACAATTGTTAATAAAGTTAATTTCTTCATGCTATCGATGATTAAAAGTTAATATCTATACCGGCAGTAAATATCCTTGGAAGCGGATAAGAGTACTGAGCAATGTTATTCCCCTCTTCCGGATCAAACCCTGTAAATGCAGTCCATGTATAAAGGTTCTGTCCCTGTGCAAAGAGTCGGATATTATTCACTTCGTTATTGAAATATCTGCCCGGCAAAGTGTAAGAAACCATCAAATTTCTAAACCGGATATAGGATGCATCTTCAATATCTTTGGAAGAGAATTGACGTGCATACTGGTTAGACTGAATTTCTGTGACATCACCCGGTTCCTGCCAGATATCCAGCATTTTAACTCGCTGGTTAAAGTTGGCAAATCCGTGGTTTTCCTGGAAGAACAGCTGGTTGTTAAACAGTTTGTTACCATAAGAGTAGTTAAACTGTGAACGAACCGAAAGGTTTTTCCAAGAGAAGTCCAATCCAAAACCACCCGTTACCGGTGGTAACCAAGTACCAAAGTCAGCTTTCTCACCAGCCTCAGAGAAATTAGGAGTGACATTGCCATCCTGATCCACATAAAGAGGTGCTCCAGTTGCAGGATCTACACCTGCCCACTCTACTACGTAATGTGTACCAAATGGTAGTCCTTCTCTAATGATCGATGTACCCAGCTCAAACTCATCAACCTGGCCTAAATCTACAATTTCATTTTTATTGAATGTGTAGTTGGCATTCAGATTTAACAATATATCTCGTGTACGAACTACATCACCATTCAGACTAATTTCAATTCCTCTGTTTCTCATCGAACCTGCATTGATTTCCAGACTTGTAAATCCTGCTGTTCTGGAAAGTTGCTGATTTATAAAGAGGTCTTCTGTCAGTTCGTTGTAGAAATCAACTGTACCATTTAATCGTTCTTCAAACAGGCTGAAATCAACTCCAACGTTAAACTTATACGCCGTTTCCCATTGCAAATCATCATTTCCGGGTGAGTTCGGGAAAACGGTGTTTTCACCGGCAAAAGTACCTGTGCCGTAGGTCGCTACCCGCTGGTAGTCGGTGATTCCAAATTGATTACCGGTTTTCCCATAGCTTGTTCGGAAAATTAAATTCGACAAGAAATCATAGTCTGAGAGAAAGTCCTCTCTAGATGCAACCCATGAACCACCAACTGACCATAACCATGCGTACTGATTACCAGTACCAAATCGAGATGATCCGTCACGACGGACTGTGACTTTGGCGTTATATTTATTACTGAAAGAGTAATCAGCAGTACCGAAAATAGACCATAGTGTATTCTCTGTGAAACCGCCAGTAAGAGAAGGAATCAATTCCGGATTATCTTCACTACCCGGAGAAATACTGGCAGGTGTTGGACCCAGTTTAGAATTCAAGCCGTAACCGGTATATCCAAAGCTTTGGAAATAATTCCGGATAAACTCATTCGCCACAAATACGTCTAACTGATGATCTTCAGCAAATGAATCACGATAACGAACATTCGTATTGAAAGTCGATTGAGTGAGTCTGTTTGTAGATCTGGAAAGTAGACCGGAATTACCATTACTTACAGACTGTCCTCCAAAAGAGTTCGGATTGATCCATCGATTGAAGTATCTCTCTCTGAAATCCATAGAGAACTCCTGGCTGAAAATAAATTTAGACAAGACAAATCTGGCATATGTAGATCCAACAACTTTAATCTCATTTCGATCACTAGTATCCTTATCCAGACGGTCAAAAGCGTTTGCGCCTGTATTGCCGGCCCCTACAGCCACGTTTCCGTCGTCGTCATAGAGTCTTTCATATGGATTTGCTAAGTATGCTGCGGCAAATGGGTTTGCCAGGGCAACTCCACCTTCAGATTCGATAAATGAAGACTCACTGTATGATCCTTGTCCATTAAAGCCCACTTCGAATCGCTCTGTAGCATTGATGTCCGTATTAATACGAAGAGAGTATCGTTCCAGTTCAGATCTGAGACCAATCCCCTGCTGATCGAATATAGAACCTGAAACATAATATCTTGACCTGTCATTACCACCGGAAACACTTAAATCATGCGTCCTGGTATTTCCCGTTCTGAAGAAGGTATCTGACCAGTTTCGGTCTCTAGACAGAAGTTCATCTCTCAGGCTCGGATCTCCATTTGGATTATTTTCTGAGGAAGTCCATCCCGGCCCAGTCTGAAGAATCTCTTCAAATCGAAGTTTTTGCTCTGTATTCATCATGTCGAACCTTGGTTCACCTGATACCGACGCACCAATCTGACCTGAATACTTTACCTGAACATCTCCGGCTCTACCTCTTTTCGTTGTCACAACAATAACACCGTTTGATCCACGAGAACCATACTGTGCAGTTGCACTTGCATCCTTTAAGATTGAGATACTCTCAATATCATTCGAGTTAATTGAAGCAAAGTCGTTGGCATTAATTGGAACACCGTCCATAACAAATAGAGGTGTATTACCACCGGTTATAGAACCTGTTCCACGAATACGAATAGTGGAAGCCGTGCCCGGCTGACCTGAACCACTGGTAATAAATACCCCAGGTGTTCTACCCTGTAGTCTCTGTTCAAAAGTGGCAACCGGAATATTTTCTATAGACCGAGTTGTTACTGTTGTAATAGACCCAGTAATTCTGTTTCGACTTTGATCGGTATACCCAGTAACAACAACCTCGTCCAGACCTACCAAATCCTCCCGCATTTCAATATCGAAGACTGTTTCCTGCGAATTGATTACCAATTCGTTCGTTATCGTTCGATAACCAACGGAAGTAATTCTCAAATTATACGTACCGTATGGAATTCCGGTTATTTCATATTCCCCATCCGAGTTTGTAGCTCCACCACGCTCCAATTCCTGGATATAAATATTTACACCGGGTAGGGACTCGCCCGTACGCTCATCGGTAACTGTACCTGTCAAACTACCATTTTGTGCATTTACAGGATTCACAAAAGCACCTGCAAAAACCACAAAAGTCAAAGCTGACAAGGAAAGTAGTATCCTATTTATCATAGATGACCTCTAAATGTTTGTTTTGATTAAAATAAAACCACTCAACCTAAAGTATTTGAAATGTGAGTTCTATATTTGAAATAATCACTCACGGATACATTGATTTGAATAGTTTTTGTTTAGCAGGTATGAATCTAATCCAAGAAATTACAATTTCAAAATTTTGTTAATTATTTTTTAACATCACAATAATAGTCAGAGTTAGAGAATAGCTTTAAATATTTATCAGGAATACATTTAATGGTTTTCGGGCATTATAGACCGAAAACAGTTATGTAAAAAAATGTTTACACATAGCTCATCATCTTATCTTTTGTAAAAACATTTAATTTCCATTAAAACAATCATTTACTGCCAATGCGGTTCCTCTTGTTTTCATAAACCATTTTTAACAGCTGTATATCAACCAATATCAACCACACTTAACCAAGCACTAAAAAAGGCCCGCTTCAATGAAGAAACGGGCCTTTTGAGTTAACTAGCTAAGAGTATTAGTCAATATTCTCATTTTCATTTCTTTCACTCTGAGTGATTGGAAAGTATTCCCACGCACCATCAGGTAAATGGAAGAAATCAAATCTTCTCTGATCAATAAGGCGATTGCCCGTAAGATAGAGCTCTTTATCCCGCTCAAGGAGAAGCAGATCTCTGTCTACCGTTTCAGTAGCACCTATAGGATCCAATCCATGACTATCGCGAACTTCATCGATGTACTCACGGGCAGATATTCCGGAAGTCAGACCGCCGGTTTCAATATCTACTTCGGCCAGCATCAGGTGATTCTCCTGCCATGAAATGATATTGATGTTATCAGCAGCTCCGTATTTGGTCTGACGGTACTTAACAATTCCGTCCTCAATAGCTGCCTCTGTCAAATCACCTTCCGGGAGCTCCTCCAGGAGGATACGATTAGCTTCATCGGGATCGTCCTGAATATAGTCGTTGAATCTTTCAGCAATTGTAAACTGGTTACGACTTACACCTGCCTGTGCATTAAATGCATTTTGAGATTCCAGGCTATGCTCTGATTGCAGAGGAGCATCACCGGGTTCCAGACCATCTTCCAGGAAAGGGACAGCTGCCTGGTAATTTCCTTCATAGAGATAAATTCTACCAATCAGGGAATTTACCACTCGGGCATCATAATCTGATGGTGCATTACTCAGTGCTGTCTCCAGTTTATCGATTGCCAGCTGGTACATATCGGCTGATGGAATGAACGGTCCGCCATCAATAACACCGCCACCCTGATCTTCAGTCAAACCAAAGTATGAAGCATAACTAAAGCGTGCCAGTCCGCCATATAAATTACCAACATATCGAGCCTGCTGTTCAAGGTCGGCATTTTCAAAGTCAATGCCATCCACTGTTTCCAGCAGGTCATCTGCAAGAAATCTTGCTCGTCCTAATTCATTGAAGGGACCGTCAACGCTATTATTATCGAGAGTAATTTCCCCGATATCGATATCTCTGAATGTTGGGAATGTAGCATCACTTACATTCCGGCTGTCAAATTCCAGCGCGTCAGATAATCCACCGGCGATAACAGTCAAAGCGTCATGTGTTATATGGTAACGACCAACTACACCATCCATGAAGAATGGGATCTGATCTTCGACAGCAATGGCTTCACCCTCAATCACATTGATAGGATCATCCACGTTTTGTACAAAGTCCTCACAAGAAAGAAGAGTAAAAACTCCGATCGTGAGTACAAATAATTTTAAACTAAATGATTTCATAATCTATAATTTGTTTTAATCGATTCAGATTTGACTAAAAACCGATATTAAAGGTTGCGTAAAACACCCGTGGCGTTTGCAGTGTCAGGAAGTCTGCACCTTGTGTCAGGCTTCTCGCACCGGTAAAGTTCACCTCAGGGTCAATTCCGCTATATTTCGTGGTCGTAAATAGGTTTCGACCCGAAACAGATAGTTTCATATTACGCACGGTATCTCCAAGACCAGCTCGGTTAAGCAGTTCCGTAAAGTTATATGCTATACTTACCTCACGAAGTTTGATGAAATCGGCATCTTCTATAAAGTTGCCGTCAAACCGAGTATCCAGATTCGCTAACTCATCAGCGAGTTCATTATACTCATCACTACCAGCTGATGCGTTTGAGAATTGGTCGACCAAGTCGGCATATTGCACATCATTGGCAAAATCGATCTGGAAAATTCGAGTGTTATTATAAACACTTAATCCGGCTGCCCAGTCAATCAGAGAGTATACTTCAAAATTGTTAAATACTCTCATATTGAGGGTCAACGAACCATTATGCTTTGGATATGGAATTCCTTTAAGTACTCTGTCGTCACTTACATTCGGTTCCGGAAGCCCATTAGATCGTAACAACACATCTCCGTTTTCATCTCTGGCAGCACCATCAACATCCTGTACATAAAAAGCTGACTTTGGCAAGCCTTCATCAATGACGTTAAGATCAAAACCATCAAAGATTGGCTGTGCTCCCCCCAGATCTTTTACTTCGTTTTCCTGGTAACTGTAGAGGACATTGAAATCCAGTACAAAATTGTCCGTCTGAATTGGAGTACCTCCAAAACCAACTTCAATTCCGTGTCCTTCAACTCCACCAACATTAAATGCCGGGCTATCAAATGTAAGTCCGGTGGATGGAGCCTGGTTGAATTCAAAAATTGAGTCTTCAGCCCACTGCTTATAGTATGTTACTTCAGCAGAGTACGTGTTGTAGAAATCCAGGTCCAAACCAACTTCAAGTTCCTTTATTCTTTCCGGCTCAATTTCCGGATTTCCAATTTCTGCAATAGTCAATCCTCGGCCTATTGCAAAAGCAGTTGCTCCGTAAAGAAGATCTACACCATCAAAAATGCCGGGAAGCTGTCCGGTTTCACCGTAAGCAATACGCATCTTGAATAGGTCAAATGCATCAGACATGAAGTCAAATTGATCCAACCGAACAGAAGCACGTGCCTGTGGATAGAAAATTGCCGGAGCTTCATTACCGATAGCACTAGCGTAGTCTAACCGACCACCTAATGAAATCGAGTAAATATCCTGGAACAGGAAGTCGTGCTGTGTAAACACACCTGCCTCACGTGCATGGAGGGATGTTTCATTACCGCTGATGAATTCTGCACCGGCTCCAGCATTACGAATCGCACTGCTTGGGAAGTCATTCTTAACAAGAAACGTGGTATTACGCTTTAAGTTAAAAATTTGAGTACCCACAATAGAAGTAACTTCTAAATCGCTGGTTGGGGTGTAGCTGTATGCAGCACTCAAATCGTAGGTAAACTGATTGTTTTCACGATCAAAGATTGCACGTTCACCATTTTGAATCCCCGAATAGTTAAAGTCAGGACTGTAAAACTGAACCTGTCTTAAATTACCGGCATCTAAACCGATAGATCCGGAAATATCGAGACCGGAAAGGGGTGTATACGTTGTAGAGATAGACCCACTAAATCTGCGCGAATTGGTTTCATCAGTAATTGCATCTATGGCTTCACGTGGAGTAAAGTTATAAGTATTTCCACCTGGTGCCAGAACAAGGTTACCCAGATAACCAAAGATGTTATTGTCATTTTGTGGTCTTTGAATTTCATTCAAAGTGTACCCAGTTTTTACATTCACCGTCAGTTGATCATTGGGAAATGCCTCAACATTAGCTCTGAAACTTTGTCTATCTAATGAGTTGCCAGGTCCTAACCCTTCTTCATATCGTTGACCAAGTGAAGTGAAATATCGAACAGAGTTTGTACCGCCGCTGACACTCACTACATTTTCATAAAAAGGATTATCATTAATAACTTCGTTTGCCTCTTCAAAACTGATGATAGAATCGTCCGCGTAATCCTGCTGCTTGGTATTCATACCGTATACAGATCGGAAATCAACATTCACCTGATCCATATCTACACCACGACCGCTCTTAGTTTCGATAATTACAACACCATTTGAACCGCTAGTTCCGTAAAGTGCCGCACCCGCAGGTCCTTTAAGTACTTCTATACTTTCAATTTGGTTTGGATCCAGATCTGACAGTACTCCAATTCCCTGTCCACCTACACCAAATCCTGTAACCTGAGAATTGTCAACCCGGACTCCGTCGATATAGATTACCGGTTGACCGTCACCACCTAGTCCCGTGCCTGACCGTACTCTAAAACGAATACCGCCGCCTGGATTACCCGATGCCGGTTGAACCGTAACTCCGGATGCTTTACCTGTCAAAAGCTGATCCAGTGATTGAAATGAATTTGATTCAGTTACAGTGGCTGCATCCACTTTAGATACTGCAACCTGAGCTACACTTCTTGAAGTACTCGATGCAATACCTGAAACAACAACTTCATCTAATCCGGTTGCATCCAGTTCAAGTTCGACGTTCAGTGTATTTTCACCTTGCTGGATTTCAACAGTCCTGTTAACCGTTCTGTATCCAACAAATGAGAAACGTACGTTATACGTCCCCACCGGTATATTTTCTATTAGGTACTCACCATCCATATCGGTTGGTGCACCTCTTTCAAGTTCAGTAATCAGTACAGTGGCACCCGCAAGTGATTCACCTGATGCCTGATCTGTAATAGTTCCTGCCAAAGTTCCTGTTTGTGCAAATGCTGCCCCTGTAAAAGCGGAAGCAGAAAACACAAATGCAACAATTGACAAGAGAGATAGTATCCTCTTCATCATATGATGACCTCTATTTGTTTGTTTTGGTTAATTGAGTCAACTCACTTCTATTCGACACCTTTTTGAGATGGAGTGATTCAACATCTTATTTACGGATCAAAGTGAAGTGATCATGACTTTTTGAGCCCTTATAAACTAATTGATGATATTACAACTTCAAAAACTTATTAATGATTTCATCCGAAAAATCATTTCCAGATAAAGTATTAATTTTTTAAGCTACTGTGCACCAATATTTTATGTGAACAGTTCTATTGTTTAAATATTTAACAATAGTAAAATTTATTAAAATTCTGTGGGTCTAAATTCCATTAATGTAAATTATAAATAATATTGTTAATTAATGACTTATGACCATATAAAGTGTTTTTTAAAAATATAATCCTTGTGATTTTATATATGTTCTCCCCATAAAAAAACCCGCTTCCGGATTCTCCGAAAGCGGGTTTTGATTTATATAGAAACCTGACAGGTCCTGGAGACATGTCAGGTTTTAGAATTCTCCATGGAGATTAGTCCACATCCCACCAGACTCTGGTGTAAGGTGAATCTTCGCCTTGTGCATCTACTGCAGCATTATAATTCTCCTCATTTAGCGTAGTTTCAGATGACGGATATGTAAATCTGAGCGGAATCTGTGGATCTTCACCCACTCCGTATGGATTTGGAGTGAGTTCAGGCTGACCCAGTCTTCTCCACTCAGCCCATCCTTCATAACCGTGAGGGAAGAGTGCAATCCACTTTTGTGTACCGATCTGAACATCCCAGTCATCATTTCCATAGGCAACTTCAGTTTGCGCGATGTAGTCGGCAAATGTTGTCGCATCATACACGTTCCATTGGTTCCAGGAAGCTTCGATACCGTCGTAGTAGTAATCTTCAGCCACTCCGGTCATCCAGCCTCGCTCTACAGCTTCCGCCATCGCGAAGTTCATTTCAGCCAAAGTTATGATTGGAAGCGGTGCATCCTGCTGCCCAACTGATGGGCCGCCTGCTCCAATTGCGGAACCCGGGAAGGATATTTCAGCATTTTCCAATTCACCGGCATCCTCAAGGTATGGCATCCCGCGAATCTCATCGAATTCAACCACACCATCATTATTGGAGTAGTTCGGTGCAGGATTTGCATAAACGAGAATACGCTCATCTTCCAGTCCTTTCATGTAGTCAGCCATTGTTTCACTGATAGCATAGTCAGTACGAGTCTGAAATCTTGAATACCAAGGATTCTCATCACTGGCATTAGGTTGATATGGATATAAAACATCACTGTTTATTAATCCTCCATCAACGGCATCAGCAAACTCTGCAGCAGGATCTACACTCACATCACCTTCTCGATCAGCAATACGTAGAGATGCTCTTGCTCTTAAACTGTTGGCAAATAGCACCCACTGCTCCATATCGCCGCCAAAAAGTATATCACCACTCACTCCATCTTCACCTGAATCAATTTGATCCGCAGCCTCTTTAAGCTCGGTGATAATATCAGCATAGATATCTTCCTGTAAGTCATATGCCGGCGAAAAATTTTCTTCGCCCTGCAATGCTTCACTGTAAGGAATCATACCCCAGCGATCTGTCATCATCTGGTAGAAGTAGGCTTTCAGAATTCGGGCAACCGCAATCTGATTGTCATTACTACCTAAAGCAGAAGCTTGGTCACGAGTTTCCTCATCTGTATTCAGATCTATGATCGTTTGCAAATCTTGTATTGGTCCTGAGTACCAGGTATAAAAACTTGCATTTGTGGTTCTGTACTCCTGTGCATCAGTATATTGAGTTTCGGCAATATACTGTACATATAGAGTACCATTTACCGCTCCAATCACATCACTCATACTTAGTTGTGAATTTGTGAGTAACTGATCAGGGCTTACCTGTGATGGGTTATTTGGATCATTGTTCAAATCACCAAAATCATCACAGCTTACAAATAACACCGCTAGCAATGTAACTAACAGCACGTTTTTAATCGGTGTCATAACATTTGATTTTAAAGTATTCATAATAGGTTCTCCCCCGGATTAAAAGTTAAGATTTACGTTAAATCCGACAGAGCGTGTGCCCGGCAGGCCACCACCTTCCCAGAAACCAAAACCGTTGGAGTTGTTCTGGATAGCTGATGGATCCACTCCACTTGTAGAAGAGTAGATGAGCAGCGGGTTTTTCATATCAAGAGATACAGCTGCTCTGCTAATAGGAGTTCGGTCAAGAAGGCTAACCGGCAGGTTGTATGTAAATCGAAGCTCACGCAGTTTAATATAGCTGGCATCTTCTAACCAGGCTTCTTTATTGTAGAAAGTATCGATACCCCAGTTAGCTGCATTTCGTAAATATGCAACTTCGTTTCCATCGGTATCTACACCTTCAATTAAAACACCACCTGATTCACTACCAGCTTGATCCAATGGAACAGATGAACTAACGTTGCCATCTGAATCTACAACAGGATCACGCATAGGGTTTCCAAGAGCGTTGTCTCCAACCGTGTTTGCAGTCAAACCTGAATAGGTACCGAACATTTGTGATATGGAGTAGAACTTACCACCCTTCTGGAACTCAACAAATGCTCCCATGGAAAAATCTTTGTAGCTGACTCCAAGGTTAAAACCACCATTCCAGTCCGGCAGAATATTTCCAAGTGGCTTATTGGATTCTAAAGCATACGTACCATTCGAATTAACTATTCTTCGACCTTCCTCGTCTAACAAATAGCCTCCGTAGGCACCTGTAGTTACGGCTTCACCCCACTCTTCACCTTCAACTGCGAATAATTGAATTCCGAATGAAGCAGTCTCTAACAAGCGTCGCTGAATACCTTCTGTCAATTCATTCACAACAGACTTACTGGTTGACCAGTTAAGATCTATATCAACATTCCAATCAGCTGTTTGAACAGGGGTTGTTCCAATAGCGACTTCCCAACCGGTAGTAGTAAATTCACCGGCATTGACTAATGTTGATTGATATCCGCTAGCACCTGAGACATCCAACTCAAGAATTTCATTCTCACGAACGGAATTATAGTAGTTCACATCGGTTCTCAAACGGCCATCCAAAAATCTCAAGTCGATACCAAATTCATAATCGGATGAAATCGCAGGCTCAAGATCAGGATTAAATAGTGTATTTGGAACTGACTGAGTAGGTAAACTTCCGAAAGGACTTCCACTATTGAATGTCTGGAATACACGGAATGGATCCAGGTCATTTCCTACCTGCGCAATAGACGCCCGTAATTTACCGAAGCTCAGTACATCCTGGTTTGAGAACATGTCAAACTCAGTAAATACCAAACTACCGGATACTCCATAGTAGAAGAAGGAGTTGTTGTCGTCCGGCAGTGCTGAAGACCAGTCATTACGGCCTGTCAGATCTAAATACACCAGATCCTGGTACCCGATAGTTGCGGTACCAAATAAGCTGCGAACTTCTTTTTGCTCATTGTAGTTCGACACTGTTGGTCGGTCAATAGAAGCATCAATATTGAAGAAGTTCGGTACTGACAGTCCACCAGAAGTCTGTTGCTGCAGAGAGCTGTAATCCTGAGTCAGGACGTTACCGCCAACATAACCGTTAACAGAGATATCCTGAAAATCTTCCTCGTATCGAAGACCGGCTTCGTAGTTCACTTCACGTCGTGAACGCTGAGCTGTGTAGAACCAGTCCTGCTCCAGTCCGCCTGTTGCAATTCTGTCCTCTACATTAAAGCTATATGCATCCAGGTGAAGTTTACCCTGAAGCTCAATATTGTCGTTTACGTTATATGACAACTGGTAGTTACCATAGATACGGTCACGATCATCGTTTTGCATGTTCTCATTGATACTGAAGAACGGACTATCCCAATACAGTGGACGAAGATCCGTATTTGAACGAATGTTCCAGGACATCAGAGTTCCGTCTTCGGCACGGTACTGACGCAGTTTGTCCATATCCAACTGTCGCTGGAACCACTGATTGAATGACTGAACAGAATTTCCCTGAACGGCAGAGTAACCTGTTGCAGGACGTCCTTCTGTTGCCGTATTTACATAGTTAAATGCAATTCTGGACGTAAATTTATCGCTATGACTCAACGAACCGTTAAAACTCAGTGACGTTCTGTCGAGCTGAGAATTTGGTACAACACCACTGTTTGTTGTGTTAGTTAAACCGGCACGGAATGAGGCATTCGAAGATCCACCTGTAATCGCAAGGCCGTTCGACATTCTCACACCTGTATCGAAGAAGTCGCGGACATTATTTTCCTGAGGCTCCAGTGGAACTTCTGTACCGTAGTCGTTTTGTCCGTCACCGTCAAAGTCATGGTCAAACCAAGACCACCATGGTCGATACATAGTACCATCCATTCTCGGACCCCAGCTCTCATCTGCAGCGTAGTTCAGACCATTGTAAGTCTGTCCGTCACGCGGATCTGTATACTCAATAAAGCTTTGAGTATATCCACCGGCATACTCATTCTGATACTCAGGAAGGATATAAACGTTTTCAAATGTTGTGTTGTGGTTGTACTCAACCTGAAGCGGGATATCTTCTCCCATGGATGCATTCTTGGTTGTGATCAAAATCACTCCGTCAGCAGCACGGTTACCGTACAGTGCAGCAGCTGCAGCACCTTTCAGTACAGAAACACTCTCCACATTCTGCAGGTTGATATCAGATGCAAGGTTCCCCAGGTCACGACCGGTAGTTGTTCCACCCTGATTCGTCACAAAAGACTGGTTAGAAATTGGGGTACCATCTACTACGAATAATGGCTGACCGTCTGAGAGTCCGTTCGCACCGCGAATTCGAATTCTTTCTGAACCGCCAAAGTTCGTACTACCTGTTACCTGTACACCGGCAACCTTTCCGGCAATTGCGCCTACAATATTGTCCTGCTGAACGCGAGCCAGTTTTTCTGAATTTACATCCTGAACAGAATAACCGATCGAACGTTGCTCACGGTCCACACCAAATGCTGTTACCACAACATCATCGAGCAGACGAACATCCGCATCCAGTTCAAAATCGAAGGTTGTATTGTTACCATCTACAGTAATTTCCCGTTCAATAGTAGTATAACCTACTGAACTGATACGAAATGTGTAGGTTCCGTGATCAACATTTGAGATGCTATATTCACCATCGATGTCTGTAGCATCACCTGTTTGCAATTCCACGATAAACACGTTCACTTGAGGGATCGGTTCACCGGAATTTGCATCTGTAACTGTACCTGTAACTGTACTCGACTGCGCAAAGGCAAAAGAGACAGCAGCTAGATACATCAAAGAGCTTAGAAGTAGCTTTTTAAGCATACCTGTACCTCGTATTTTATTATTGTTTTGATTGACCAGATTATTGGGAGAGCTTTTTTACTGGAAGTATTGAAACTTCAATAAGACATGGACGTAATACAGCCTGGAATTACCCATTGATCTATATTTACTGTATTACTAGTTACTTACACAAATCATGCCTTTTAAGGCCTTCCCAACAACCTTACAGATTTTAACAAACATATATTAATTATCAAACGATAATTTCAAGTTTGTTAATCATGCTTAGAAACCATTAAGATGTTGATAATAATTGATTAAGATTGTTTTTTGGGAACATCAGGCAAACAAAAGTTCATTAACTCATCTGGTTTTGCGCATTTACATGGATTTACTGAACTTCAAAAATGAAGTTAGTTTTTTCACCTAACCAGATCGATTTTGAGTGAAAAAAAAATACCTAACTGTTTTTAAAATCTACCGGTCCTTACTACAAAAAACTCATTCGCGGGATTTACATGCGAACGTGCGATTTATCTCTGTAAAGGTTACTCTGTTACAACTTAAAATCACAAGACCTGACAGGTTTTTAAAACCTGTCAGGTCTTTGTCATACCCTTTGTTTTGTAAGGAGTTTGAAATTTATCTGTCTTACTTATACACCCATTAAGTAACCTGATTCATTTTGTCAAAATTTGAAACCAAGTTAAAACCGGGAAAAGTTTATCATATTTGGGCTCACGCAATTAATAATGAAAATCTTTTCTTACATGATGACAATTATCACTTCTTTCTTTCCAGATATGAATATTACATTCACTCCATTTGTAAAACATATGCTTACTGCCTGCTATCTAATCATTTACATTTAATGGTTGAACTCAAACCCATTACTGATTCTACAAAAGTTGATTACCCGAAATTTTTCTCACAAAGGTTCAGTAACTTATTCAACAGTTATGCAAAATCCTTTAATAATGTGCATAACCGAAAAGGCACACTATTCATGCGACCATTTAATCGTGCCCAAGTTATTAAAGACCAACACTTTACTTCATTAATTGCATATATCCATTTAAATCCGGTGAAACATGGATTTGTTAATCATCCAAGTAGTTGGCCATACAGTTCATACAGCGCTTATTTAAGCAAAAAACCGACACGCTTATCGAGAGAAGTTGCGTTAAATTGGTTTGGGAACAAGCAGCAATATTTAAAATTCCATAACGAATTTCGATTAGAGCTATTTGAACAGAAATTTGATAATAATCAGACCTGACAGGTTTTTAAAACCTGTCAGGTCTTGGCAGTATCAATCCACAACAATTCGGGGAATTGATGCCGGTAGGCGGGTCAGTATTTCGTAGTTCAGATTATTGGTCATTTCACCGAATGAGGCTACGGTAATTTCGTCCCCACCCTGCCGGCCTATCAACACGACTTCGTCTCCCTTCTTCACATCAGCAATGTCTGTGATATCAACCGTGATCATGTTCATATTCACCAAACCGGATACATGAGCTCTCTCCCCTTTAATCAACACATAACCCGAATTAGTCAGGTTACGGCCAAATCCATGTGTATACCCGATTGGAACCGTGGCAATTTTCATATCCCGGCCGGCCATGTAAACATTTCCATACCCGATGAATTCACCGGCTGACACCCATTTGGTACTCATCACTTCACTTTTCCACGTCATAATACGCCGAAGCGGGTCGTAATCCTCCTCAAACCGATTCGCCTTGGCGTGGTGCATATAGGTTTCCCGGCTTGGCCAAAAACCATACTGTGCAATCCCTACCCGAACCATATCGTAGTGCATTTCAGGCATCGTCAAAAAAGCGGCGGAACTGGCGGCATGAATGTCGGGCATCGGGTCAAAAATAGTTGATGCCAGCTCAACAGCCTTTTTAAATTTCTGATTCTGATTTTGGATCCGGTAGTAGTTTGCAACGCTTTCTGCACCGGCAAAATGTGTACAAATCCCTTTTACATCCACCCATTGACTGGCAGCTGATACCTCTCGAAACACTTGCTCCCACTCCTTCTCCTCAAATCCGGTTCTGTGCATTCCGGTTTCGATCTGCAGGTGAACCCGGGCCTTTTTTTTCAATCGTTTCGCAGATTGAATCGCCTGCTCAAGCCGGCTCATCTCAAACAGGTAGATCTCAATTCCATGATCAATCGCCCAGCTGATTTCCCGGTCGCGGATCATACCCATAATCATAACATCGGTTTCAGGCGATGACCGGAACTTCAACACGCCCTCTGCCTCATATGCACTAAAGACCGAAAAATGGTCAATTCCACACGATTCAGCCATTGGAATAAATGAAGAGATTCCATGACCGTAAGCATTCCCCTTGATAACTGACGAAATGCGAACCCCGTTTTTGGCCTTGCTTTTTAAAAAATGAAGATTTCTTTCAAGAGCGGACCGGCTGATTTCAATGGTGGAAGGTTGCCGGGAATCTACATGACTCTTCTGCATAAAGCTTTGTTGTTGAACTGTTTTTTGAAGATCTTGCCTTTTTAATCAAAAATAACCAAACGAAATTTTGTGGGATTAGTCCGACAACGAGTTGTAATGCTTGACCAAACTGGCCAAATCATCTTTATCTGAAAAGTCGAGATCATGTTCATCGGCGAACTGTTCCAGCTCATTTTCAAACCGGTCAAAATTTCTGAGTATACGCCGCTTATTCGGTCTCCGGATCCGGTTCAGGTCATCATCACCCACCTTCAGATAGAAAGTCTCGTTGGTAACATAGCGATTTTCCTGAGTTGCCTGTCCGTAAGTGGAAGCGTCTTCGAAGAAATTTGTATGGTGCCGAATGATCAATGTTGCGTCCCCTTCGGCTGCAACTTCAACAATATCATCCTCGTCAATTCCCTTTGCGCTGTACCCTTTTGAAAAGCGGTGTTCTTCCCCGTTGGCAGTGAAATGAAATGAATCGATATTATTTGTCTCCACACTAAACGCCAGGTTACCGCTCATAAATTCTACGTTTTGAGTATGAGAATTGTAGCGGATCTGCAACGGTTTGGTAGAATACCCGTTTGAAAGATTGACAATTCCCTCGTGAAATTCTTCATACAAAAACGGGGACCCTTCAGTGTTTGTGGCACGATGCACCGGGATTTGAGATGAATTCAGCATGTTTCTCATTTCTGATGATGAGATATTTGCTTCGTTTTCCACCTGAGAATAGGCCGGAACTGCATAAAATGTGGTCACAAGAAATAGTGCAGAGAACAGGGATAGCGTGATCTTCATAAGATTTAATTATTTATCTGTGTTTTACTTTTCGTGCTCCATATTTAAGAAGAATTTTTGAATTCTGTAAATGGAACGAGGTAAAATTGTTCAATCGTATGATTTGATTTCAAACGCCCTCATTCCCCTTTTTTTCTCGCAAATTTACGCAGATAAATTCGCTGAGTCTCGCAGATAATCTGCGAGAAAGGAAACCGATGTTTTTCAGGGTTGTCATTATCTTTCAATTTCATTAATCATTTTGGACAGTTGTGCTGAAAGGAATTTAAAATGAAATCAACTCTCAATTAATTTCATAAAAAGATGAATCCCTGATTCAATCAACTCATCATTAAAATCGTACCTTTCAGAATGAAGCGGGGCGTGATCCTCACCCGATCCCAAACCAAAAAGGGTAATTGGAAACTTTTTGCGAAACTCCCCAAAATCCTCACTCCAGGGAAACGGTTTTTCCAGCCTGTCCCATTCAAGCCCTGCCCGATCCGCTGCCACAATAACCCGCTCCACTCCTTCTGTATAATTCACCGTTGCTGCAAATGGTTCCACCTCCTCAAAAGTGATCTCACCTTCAAATTCAGCCTGAATACTATTCACTTTATCTTTTACTCTCTTAATTGCGTACCGCAGATCTTCATCAGAAGCAGACCGAAGAGTAAAACCCACACTTCCCTCTCCGGGACTAATCCCAAATGCCTTTTCCCCAACTTTCACGTACGCAGTCACGATCTTGTTCAGTGGATTTTTTGATTTATACTCATCAAACTCACGGTCTGCAAATAACAACAAATCAGCAACTGCAGCTGACGGGTTAACACCCTGCTCCGGATAGGCCGCATGACTGGATTTACCTTTAAATTTTACATCCAACCCCGTTGATGCGGCGGCAAAAACATCCTCTTTCACCAATACCCTGTTTTCCGGAAAACCCGGCAAATTGTGAAGTGCAAATGCACAGTCAGCTTCCACCTGATCAAACTTCGGATCTGCAAGCATTTGAGCGGCACCCTTCCCGTTCTCTTCAGAAGGCTGAAACAGAATCCATACATCCTTGTCCTCCGGACGCTTGCGGTGCAGTTCGCTGGCAAGGCCTAAAAGAATTGTCATATGACCGTCATGTCCACAGCCGTGCATAACTCCCTTCTTTGATGACCCGTACTCCAACTCTGTCTCCTCATCTACGGCTATTGCATCCAGTTCTGCCCGGAAAAGAATGGTTTCTTTGCGTTGCCCAGTTGCTGAAAACCTGGCTGCTACTCCGTGTCCACCAATCCCTGTCAGCAGATCATCCGGATTGAGTTCGTTTAAGATTTCACCGATTCGTTTAGACGTCCTCATTTCGCTGCCCGAAAGTTCCGGATACCGGTGAAATTTTCTTCGTAATTTTATGAGCGATTTCTGATCCATTCTAATCAGTTTATTTGAATTCATTGCACTATATGGAAAGGTTTAACTTTCCAGATAATTCACCCGGCCTCCTCCCGACTCTAATTGGGGAATATAGTAAAGGATCTACTTTTTAAAGATCGTCTCTTATATTTACTTACGTCGTTAAAACAGAACGGCCAGGTCGATATTTTCACAAAGCCTCTTTAAAAATGATATCCAACTTCTGTTAAGCTGCCGGTTTTTTTAAGCATCCTCACTTCATTTTTTGTAACATTGCAGGTTACCATTACTCCTTGTGCTACAAATGCTTTAGGTCTCACTCAAACTACTCCACAAAAATCAAACGCCCGGTGTAGAACGTTAAAACAAACAATATCAAAGCCTAACCCTTCATCTTTTTGAAATTTTCACGATACTAAAAGAAAGTATGCGGAAATATATACGCAGCAGCTAACAGGTAAAATGTATGGATCATGCCCAACTCTACAGTTCACTGTTTGCGGCGATACCAATGCCGGCATTGATTATCGATACTGATCAGCCGAATTTTACAATCGTTGATGCAAACCACTATTTCTACACTGTGTTTACGGGTGATGAGAAGGATGTGGTTAACTCACGCTTCTTTGATGTTTTTCCGGGTGATATCAATAACCCGGACGACATTAAAGCTAAAGTTCATAAACATTCCTTTTTAAAGGTTATTCAAACCGGGGAAGCCGATCATCTTGGAACTCAGAAGTACGAATACACGGATAAACAGACCGGTAACACTGAATGGGCCTATTATCAGATTAAGAACACTCCCATAACGAACGATGAAGGAAACGTAAAATTTATTCTGCACACCATCCGTGATGTATCAGGTGACATTGTTCGAAAAAAACGTATGGAGCGTAGTGAGAAACGATATCGATCCCTCGTTGAAAATGGGAATGACGTTCTGATGATTCTCGATGAAGATGGCAATCCCTCCTATGTATCACCAAATGTATTTGATGTGCTTGGGTACACACCGGATGAAATGAAGAGCAAAAAACCCGCAGATTTGATGCATCCTGACGATCTGCCAAATGCAATGAATGAGATTGGGATTGCCCTCTCAAACCCTGCTTTGCCAATAACAGTAACTCCGGCCCGCATGAAGCATAAGAATGGAAGCTGGAGATGGATGGCCGGGAGTATTACGAACATGTTGCACGATTCAGCAATCGGTGGAATCGTGGATAATTTCAGAGATATTACAGATCAGGTAAAGGCTCAGAAAGAAATTCAAGAGACAAATGAAAAATTTCAATCCCTTATTCAAACCATCGATGGAATATTTTGGGAGGCAGATGCCGAGACATTTATTTTTGAATATGTAAGCCCTCAGGCAGAAGAAATTTTGGGATACTCACCTGATGAATGGATTGGAACACCTGGATTTTGGCAGGGAAAAATTCATCCGGAGGATCGTGAAAGAGCAATCCGTTTTTGTCATCAGGAGTCTCAAAAAGGCCGCAATCATGAATTTGAATACCGGATACGAAAAACTGACGGTGAGTACATCTGGATGCGGGATGTTGTTTCGGTTCTTTCTAATAACGGTCAGGTGTACAAACTGCGCGGACTGATGCTCGACATCACAAAGCGTAAAACACTTGAGCAAAATTTGACGCATGCATACGAACTTTCTAAAATCGGGACATGGAAGCTCGATTTAATCAAAGAAGAACTTACATGGTCTAAATTTGTAAAAGAGCTGCATGAAGTAGAGCCCGATTTTGAACCTGATCTTGATACAGCCATTAACTTTTATGAGAAGGGGTACAGCCAGGATAAAGTATCTGAAGCTGTGGCATGTGCAATCAACCAGCATAAACCATTTGACCTTGAACTAACTGTCATTACGGCGGAAGGTAACAGAAAATGGGTTCGGGCTGTTGGGGAGCCTAAAGTTATTGATGGTGCGTGTGTGGCTATCTATGGCAGTACTCAAGACATCACCCAGAGGAAAGAGGCTGAAATTGCCAACGAGGAGGCCCGGCGTTCACTGCAAAATATTCTGGATCAATCGATGGATGTGATTTGTGTGATTGATGAGGACGGGCGGTTTGAACGGGTGAGTTCTGCTTCCAAAGAGGTGTGGGGATATGAACCGGAAGAACTCGAAGGAAAAGAGTATATCAATTATGTGATATCTGAAGATCTGGAAAAAACCCGTCGAGCAGCCGAAGATATTGTGTCCGGAATCGATCAGACCAACTTCGAAAACCGTTACCGGCATAAGAATGGAGAAGTAATCCCAATTGTGTGGGCAGTAAGGTGGAGCGAAACCGACCGGAAGATGTATGCCATTGCCAGAGACGCAAGGGAGCTGAAAGAAGCTCAAAAGAAACTATTTGATACGGAGCAGCAGCTTCGAAATATTGTCGAGCATAGTACAAATCTGTTTTATACACATGATGTGGAAGGGAATCTGACCTATGTGAGCCCACAATCAGTAGAATTCTTCGGTTACACTCCTGAAGAAGCAAAGCGAAAATGGCAGGAGTTTGTTACCGATCATCCGGAAAACTATAGAATTTACAAATACAATGAACTAGCCATTAAAAGTGGTAAACCGCAACCTCCTTACGAAGTTCAAATTCAAAAAGCCAACGGAGATAAAATATGGGTTGAAGTTAACGAAGCACCAATCGTCAAAGATGGAAAAACGGTTGCAATGGTTGGTTCACTTACTAATATCGATGAACAAAAGAAATACAAAGAAGAGCTGCAAACCAGTCTTGAACGGTACAATTATATCACGAAAGCCTCGAAAGATGCAATATATGATTGGGATCTTGTGGAAGATCAAGTTCACTGGGGCGAGGGATTTCAAAAACTGTTTGGGTTTGATCTGAATGAGCATACTTTCCCTTCTGAACAGTGGGAAAAATTAGTGCATCCTTCTGACCTGGATGAAGTTACCCAAAGTATGAATCGTGCTCTTACATCGGGTAAAACCTATTGGTCTCAAGAATACCGAATGAGCAGGAGAACCGGTGAATATGCGTTTGTAACAGAGAGCGGTTACATAATTCGCAATGATGCCGGAGATGCCATTCGAATGGTAGGGACTATACGGGACATCACAGAATCCAGAAAACAACAGATTCAAAAAGAACTAGAACAGAAAATTTCTCAATATTTTAAATCTGAGAAAAAACTGACCGAATTTTTACCTGATATCCTGAAAGACCTGACTCATGAGGGTGATTTTGACCTTGCCGAATTTTGGCTCTGCACATCCGAACAGTCGTCTCTTAAGCTCATTTCGTCCTATGATAAAAATGGAGCCGGCAATAAATTTCATGAGTTGAGCGCACAAACAACCCTATTTAAAAAGGGAGAAGGTTTACCGGGTGAAATTTGGAGTTTAAATCGCATAGAATTATGGGACAATATTGATAAGCACTCCAAATTTGTTCGTTCAGACTCGGCCAAATCTACAGGTTTGCAATCTGCATTTGGAATCCCTTTAACCAGCAATGATCAATTCGTCGGTGTACTACTTTTCGCAAGTAAAAAACGGGCAGCTGACACAGAGCAGAATATTTTCCGGTATGAAGGACTGCCGGAATCCCTGGGACGTGAAATACAACGTAAAATACGGGAAGAAGAGTTTTACCTGCTCTTTCACAGCGCACCTGAAATTATTGGTGTTGCTTCTCCTGATGGTTATTTCATCCGCGTAAATCCTGCATTTTGTAAGGTCACCGGATATTCTGAAGAAGAATTAACATCCCGGCCCTTCAGAGAATTTATCCACCCGGATGATCTGAATCAAACGATCAATGAATTTGAGGAAACCATTTCCGGAAAACGTCAGGCAAATAATTTCATTAATCGCTACATCAGCAAGTCGGGTGAAGCGAAATGGATTTCGTGGTACTCTTCTGAGGTTTTCGGAGAGGATAATTTAGTGTTCGCATTTGGCCGTGATGTATCAGACAGAAATAAACGAGAACAAAAACTACGCGAACTCTCCCTTGTAGCTGCAAAAACCACTGATGTGGTTATTATCACTGATGAGGAGAAAAGAGTCACATGGGTCAATGATGCATTTGAAAAACTCACAGGCTATACCTTTGAAGAGATTCAGGGAAAAAATCCCGGCGAAGTATTGCAAGGTCCGGACACAGATCCCGAAAGTGTTCGAAGAATGTCGTGGGCTATGGACAACACAAAATCAGTTGAAGAGACTATTCTGAATTATCACAAAAACGGAACCTCGTACTGGCTGGAACTGAACATTGATCCTATTTTCGATGAAGATGGAAATTGTACACATTTTATTGCCATTGAACGGGATGTTACGGAGAAGATTGAACGCGAGATGCAGCTGAAAGAGAGCCTGGAGAGATATGAGATTGTGTCAAAAGCCACCAGCGATACCATCTGGGATATGGATCTGGTAAGCGGTCAGGTTAAGTACAATGATAACATTTACCATATGTTCGGATACAACAAGGAGCAGGTCAATCCCGCATTTGAATGGTGGAAAGAGAACCTGCACCCCGAGGATCGCCCGCTGGTGAATCGTAAACTACGCGAAGTTCTCGCAAACGGCACTGAGCGATTCCAGCTTGAATATCGATTTAAAGCTGCCAATGGGAATTATAAATATGTTTTTGACCGGGCTTTTGTTTTGAAAGATGAAGCCGGTGAACCTGTCCGAATGATCGGTGCCATGCAGGACATTACGCAGGAAACGCTGGAGCAACAGGAGCTTGAACTTCGGGAATCCGTAATTACCAATACCAATGATACTGTTGTCATTACCGAAGCTGAGCCGGAAGGCGATCGGAAGTGGAGAAGAATTATCTATGTTAATGAAGCTTTTGAACGTATAACTGGCTATTCGAAGGAAGAGGTTCTGGGAGAATCCATTGAGATTTTAAATGGACCGGGAACAGACGACGATGAGGTTCAAAAAATCAGACGATCCGTAGATAATCTGGAGGAGTGCGAAGCTGAGATCTTAAATTATACCAAAGACGGCCAAACATTCTGGAATAATTTCTCATTGGTTCCCGTAAAAGATCGATATAACAACTACACTCACTGGGTAATAATTGGCAGGGATGTTTCCGATTACAAACAGAAGGAACAGGAGCTGCGCGAATCGATTAAGGAGAAAGAAACCCTTCTTGCAGAAATTCACCACCGGGTAAAAAATAACCTGGCAATTGTTTCCAGCCTGATGCAGATGCAGGCAATAAATAGCGATAGTGACGAGCTCAATAAACAGCTGCTGGAAGGTGTGCTTCGAATTAAATCGATGGCCGGAATTCACGAGCAGCTATATAAGGCAAATAACTTTTCAAAGCTTCAGTTCTCGAACAGTCTGCGCTCACTAAGCAAAGACATTGTTGAAACCCTTCAGTCTGATACAGATGTAACCATTGATTTTGACCTCCAGCCCATTGAACTGAACATCAACCAGAGTGTGCCCTGTTCATTGGTCATGAATGAAGTGATCACCAATGTTCTGAAACATGGATTTGTGGGAAGAGAAAAAGGAAAAATTAACCTCACTACATCATTGGAAAATGAATTGGTTACCATAAGATTATCGGATGACGGTGTTGGTCTTCCGGATGATTTCCACACCATGAAATCGAACTCTCTGGGTTTGGAGCTGATTGAAGTTTTAACCAAGCAGCTGGATGGTGAAAATCGATATGTATCAAATGGAATCGGAACCACATTTGAACTGAAGTTCCACAGAGCTGACGTTAAAGGGGCTGCCAGCGGTTTTCTATCTTAAGCTCTTTTTTCTAATAAAAGATCGGTCATGGAAACCTGTATGAAATCACGTAGTAGAATGGAGTATAATTAAAAAAGCTATTCAATCTGGAGCGCAATGGAAAACAATAAATCTATCGGATGGATCGTGTTGGGTATCTCCATCATTTTAGGACTTACCTCTCTTGGATATTTCATCAGCAAGGCCGCTGTTGATTTTAAAAGTTTTGAACGAACAGTAACCGTGAAGGGACTGGCTGAGCAGGAACAGCTTGCCGATATCGTGATCTGGCCGATTCAATTTACCGAAGCCAGCAATAGTCTGGACGGTGTCTATCAATCGCTCGACAACAGTGCTGAAAGAGTCCGGAGTTTTCTTGTTGAGAATGGGATATCTGATGATGAGATCAGCTTTTCGACTCCCCTGTTGACGGATCGATCGGCACAGCGATACGGTGGTAACGAAAATTTTCAATATCGGTACATTGCTTCTCAATCAGCCACAATCTACTCCGAAAATGTTGAGAGCGTTCGAAAAATAATGAGCGAACTGGTGGAGCTTGGCAAACAGGGTGTCACACTGAGTGGCAATGAGTACGAAGTTCGTCCCGAATACATTTTTACCCGTTTGAATGAAATCAAACCCGAGATGATTGAACAGGCAACCAAAGAAGCCCGTCAGGTTGCCGAGAAATTTGCAGAGGATTCGAACAGCCGGCTCGGTAAAATCAAAACCGCTTCACAGGGGCAGTTCAGCATCACTGACCGTGACAATAATAATCCACATATCAAAAAAGTGCGGGTAGTTTCCACGATTGTGTATTACCTGTCGGATTAGTGTTGGAGATATTTACCAGACCTGACAGGTTTCAAAAACCTGTCAGGTCTTAGAGATACAAATCAATAGATCTCACCCAACAATATTCTTGGATCTGGATATGTTTTCAAGGCCACTTCAAGCTCCTCATCTGATACAACGCCCGGCATATCTGCCTCACCCGGATCCTCAATACTAACCTGGTAGTGAAGGTGCGGAGGCCAGTTGCCGTTCTCCTCTTCATTCCCAAGCTCACCGACTTTCTCTCCGGCCTGAACTTTTTGTCCCGGCTTGAGATGGGATAAGCTTGCAGGCGACAGATGTCCGTAGAGAGTAAAATATGTTGTGCCATCAACCTGATGCTTCAAAACAAGGGTTCCGCCGTAGTTTCCATCCTGATTGTGATTGGCCAGGTAAGCAACCTCTCCAGGAAGCGGTGCAAAAACCGGCTCCTCTGCCGCCGCCCAAACATCAATCCCCATATGGATATTCCGGCGGTTTTCGTACTGCGGAGCCACGTACATATTCTGCCGTTTCTCGCTATAACCGCCAACACCCCAGCCACCATTCTTTACAAACTGAGCCATTTTTTCGGGATCGTATCCTTCTGAAAAGTCGAAAACTTCATAATTATCCGGCAGGTTCATCAACGGGTGTATTTTTGATTCTTTCATCGCCAAAAAGTGTAAGCCTTTAAATATAGTATCTAACTATTAATCTCGCTGATTTTCGCAAATTTTTTCGCAGAGTTCCGCAGAATACTCCTCTGCGTGGCTCAGCGATACATCAGTACTGCACTTCAAGAGAGTGCTTTGCAAAACAAATTATTTAGTCATTCTGAGTCTGCGAAGAATCTTAGGATAATAGTAAAACAATTTGTGTGGATCCTTCAATAATTTCAGGATGACATTAACAGTTTTGCAATGCACTCTTAGAATATATATTTAATCCGCCACTCGTTTTTGGATGTAGTCGGAACTCATCAAACCGAGAGCTCCCATATATTTGAGCTTAAACCGGATTTCATCCCCTACCTTATATCCCCTCTCATTGGTGCCGACATCCAGAATCAGCATGTCCGAACTGGCGTCCAGGATTTTGATATTGTCATTCACCGGAATTAAATAGTCGGGTTGAATATCGAGCACGCCGATGTCGATAATTGCCCTGTAGGACGTTTTACCGTAATCATCCTGGGAAATTTCCATCCTTTTACCCTGAGGGTTTACACCCAGCTCACCTGTCGGCACAATCGGTTTTTCCGAAATTTCTATCACCTGTGTATAAAGTTCAAGAACCTGATCACTCATCCCCTCAATCACACCATCAGTAAAGAGATTTTTTCCAAAAAAGAGGGCTTCTCCCACTCTGAAGTGGTTGATCCCGTCAGGAAGTTGTCCGCGAATTAAAAGCGGTATGGTCACCGTTGTCCCACCCGAAACCAGGGGTATTTTTTTATTGAAGCGAAGTTCAATAATCTGCTTGTAGAGTGCCAGCTGAATCAGTTTATCACTGTCGGGCATCACTCCGTGCATGCAGTTCAGATTGGTACCGAGACCGATTACTTCAATTCCCGGCAGTTTGAACACCTTCTCATAAAAGTTGATCAAATCGTCCCTCATCACCCCTTCGCGAAGATCACCCATTTCAATCATGATAATCACCTTATGAACTTTCTTTTGGCGCTCAGCCTCTTCGGAAAGTTCAAACATTGTGGAAAGTTCTGTATTCAAACTGGCATCCGCATATTTCACCACATCCGGGATAATATCCTTGGGCGGCGGTTTGATGTAGATGGTCAGCGTATCGGGGTCAATTTCTTTGATTCTGCGCAGATTACTTATTCTGGAGTCGTGTACTTCACCGATCCCCAGGTCTATCACCTCTTCCAGGAAATCCCGGTTTCCGCAGAGTAGTTTGGTAGTAATGCCCCACTTAATCCCATTCTTCTTGAACATGGAATCGAGAAAATCGAAATTATGCTTCAACTCGCTTCGATATAGTTTAACGTATGCCATAATATACAGTACTCAGTATGTCGATTGTCGGTGATTCAGACAAACTCGGAACTTGACCGTTGATTTTATTTTTTAAGTCTCATCTCAAGATATTTATTGGTAAATCCATACTTCTCGTACAGATACTTGGCCGGATTATCGGGCTCAACATGCAGTGCAATATCTCCTTCCGTTTCCTCAATAATTCGCTCCATCAGAGCTTTTCCGACTCCCTGTCCCCTCGTTTTTTCATGAACTGCAATATACACCAATATATGCTCAGGAATGTAGCCTCCCATGTTCGTATTATTAATGATCACAACTCCTAAAATCTCATCTTCATCGTGGGCAACCAGAACAAATCCACCCTGCCCCGCTTGATCTCCATAAGCATAGGCGATGCATTTTAAAATTGCGTCCCGTTCATCCCCATACTGATCCAGGTGTTCATACAGGAAATCAGCAATTTCGTCCCTCGAAAATTTTGGATTGCTGTCTGTATCGTTTTTTATGATGGTATATTCAATGTTCATTTTATAAAATTTTGAATAATGAATTCTGAATGATGAATTAGTTTATAACCAGTTCAACATTCAGGATTGTAAATTAATCTTTTTTATTTTCATTCGTCATTAAGCTCACCCCGATAAATGAAATCGCTGATGCTGTAATTCCAAAAACATTTGGATCGAGTTCATACGGGAGCTCAATACCGGAATATCGTAAACCGATGGTTGTAAAACCTCCGACAATCATCGCAGTCATTGCGCCGGCGGGTGTATTCTTTTTCCAGAACAGTGCTCCAATGACCGGCACAAACAGTCCGGATACCATAAAGGCATAGGAGTCAAGCATTAAATCGAGTACGTTGGTCATTGTTCCCGCAAGCAAAAGCGCAAACGCGCCGATGATCAGCGTAACAATCTGAGAAAGTCTTACAAACTTTGGATTGTCGGAATCAAACGGTACAAACCGACCGATGATATCCGTTACCACATTTCCGGATGAAGCCATCAGGCAGCTGTCGGCTGTGGATAAAATCGCTGAGAAATAGGAGGCCATCATAATACCCAAAAGCCCTACAGGTAAAACAGTTCGCAATAACATCGGCAACCCTGTTTCAGGATCTGTCTCAGATATATCAGCAGCACCCAGATACTCAAACATCCCCTGGTCGGCTCCCACTTTTGCAAAGAGTCCAAGCAGAACTCCCAGAAATGCCATGATTGGCCACTCAAAAATTCCGGCCAGATACCAGGCACGTTTAGCCGTTTTCTCATCATTACAGGCATAGATTCGTTGATAGAGCGTCATTCCCACAAACCAAATCGGGATGATGGTTACTGCCCAGTAGACTATCTCCTGCCATGTTACATTTGTCAGAGTCAGCATCTCGGGAGCCAGGGTTGCCCGAATCGCCTCCATCCCACCAATCTCGATATAAGAAATAGGTATCCCGATAAAAACCAGCCCAAACATGAGCAGTGCCCACTGAATGGTATCGGTATAGATTACAGCTTTTAAACCACCCATCACCGTGTAAACCACTGCGACTGTCCCCATGATATAGAGCGCCATGGTTTGATCAAGATCGGCAAATGTACCACTTGCGAGTTTTGCCCCGGCTAGCATCTGTGAACTTGTAAATCCGGCATACCCTATGGCAGAAATAAATGCGGCTAGCAGTGCCACATTGGGTGAATAGTAGTGCTCAAAAACCTGGGGAAAGGTGTATGCATTATCAAAAGCCCGGTTTTGTTTCACTTTGGGGATCAGGAATACAGCTGCCAGCCATGCCCCGATCAACCCGGTAAAGAGCATCCATGATCCGGAGAGTCCCATTACAAAACCAAGTCCGCCTAAACCGATGGAAAATCCGCCGCCCACATCTGTGGCAACGACTGAGAGCCCGACGTGATAACTCTTCATGTTACGACCGCCCACATAGTAGTCATCTCCACTTTTATTTCTCTGGAAAAAGAAATAACCAAAACCGAGAAGACCAACGATGTAAACTATAAATATGGTAAGGTCAACCGGATGCATGGAACACCGTTTCGATTGGCTGTTGATCGGTGTACTCGCTCATGACAGATTTTATAATCAGTTTGAAAAAGTTGCCCTTTTGGTTTTTGATTCTTCTTAAGGTAAGGGCTATGTAAGTGAGCTTCAAATTTGGATCTGGTAATCATCATACTGCTCCATCCGGAGCAGTTTAAGCAGCGTGACTTTATTCTGTTTTATAATCATAATGCTCCTTTGGAGCATTTTTCAGACTGCTTAGAATTCGCACTTAACCGGTTCAATAGCCCCAAAAATAGAACAACCATTTAATCTCTACTTTTTATTTCTTGATAATAGTTTTGATAGTACAGCTGCTTCAGAGAAGCAGTAGATTTATATAGTCACTCTTTATACCACAACCTCTGCACCTGAGGTGCAGTACCATCATCTAAAGTCAACAGGTTTGAAAAGATATTTCTCATCAAAATCCACATCAAACTTCCTGAGCAGTTCTAAATACTCAGTATTGAACGATTTTTTCTTATGATGCTTTTTTTAATTTCGGATATAGTGATAAACACGATCAATATGACTATGACTGTACGAAAACGCACCATACCCTGTTTGCCACCGAAACTTTCCCTGAGCGTGACCCTTTTCATTAATCCATTTCGTTGACTCCCCTTTTACGACTTTAACCAACTCTCTCATCGCTCCTTTTGACGGTTTAAACTCAATAAAGATATGCAGGTGATCAGGCATCCCATTTATGGCAATCAACTTATGCGATTTATTCTGGATTATCCCAGTTATGTATCTATATAAGTTTATCTTCCATCAAGGATGTATGAGTGACGTCCTGTTTTTGACAACAAATACAAAATGGATATAAAGTTGAGTATATGTATCTGCCACAGTTTCCTCCTGCATTTCCTCTTTTACAGTAAGAGTGTATAAAACCAAATTCCTTACAAGCTTTTTTGTACTGCCCCGCTGGGGCAAAAGAGATAGGGTAAGGTTTGTCATATAACCATAGTACTCCGACCGGAGCACTATGGTTATAAAAAAAGGCTCAACTGCATGAGCAATTGAGCCTTTGTAAAAGTGTTGGGACTTTAAATCTAAAGTTGAATAACTCAGATTATATTAATCCAAGCTTCGCACGTTAATGGCGCTTAGCCCTTTGTCGGTCTCTTCAACCTCAAATTCCACGGATTCACCATCTTCTAAACCTTGATCAGGACCAAGATTTTCAATGTTGTTTCTGTGAACGAAAATATCTTTGTTTCCTTCATCGGGTTCGATAAATCCAAATCCTTTTTGGATATTGAAAAATTTAATTTTGCCTTGTTGTGACATAAGAAATGTGTTTTATGCACCCGTAGATTTCTCTCAAGAAAGGAGTTGGATTAACGCGTCATTTCTGTAAAGTTTGCTGGCAGGTGGGTAATTAAGTTTAAGAATACAATGTAGAGGTAATAATGGGGAATAACTATTTTACTTTTTGCAACTACGTAATGAAAACAAAAGAAAAGTACGGCTACTGACACTGGGAGCTTAGCGACAGATTATAATATCCTCTGAGATACGCCAACCCATTAGTGAAAAAAAAGCCTTAAAGTGATGTATATACTTATTTAAGGTTTTAAATTTTAGTGGCGATAAAATTCGAACCTGCGTCCACCGGCTGGCGGATATAAGCCCGACCTGCTGCTACCCTTTCAATAAATTGGTACGAATCCATCTTCGTCCCGCTGCCGTTTTTAATTGTTTTTCTATTTTTATTGCCCCTGATTTCTTCTCAAATTCCTCCGTATGTATCAGCTTCCATGGCCGAAATTTGATTGTCCAGCCCTTTTTACCTAATTCATTATGAGATAATATGCGTTGCTCCAGGTCCGAAGTATACCCGATATATATCTTATCAAACTTCGGTGAATGGAGTACATACACTGTGTAGATCATTGCTCTCTTTTTGTAAAACAAAAAAGGCTCAACCGCGTGAGCAATTGAGCCTTGTCATAGTGGCGGGTAAAATAATGAGAACCAACGTCCGCCTCAGGCGGATAAGAGCCCGACGAGCTATCCTTTCAATAAATTTTCGCGAATCCATTTTCGTCCCTGTCCACCTTTAAGCATTTTTTCTCTTTTCAATGCATCTGCCTTGGTTTTGTACAGTTCGGTATGAATAATTTTCCATGGCCGAAATTTGATTGTCCAGCCCTTCTTACCTAATACATTATGAGATAACATGCGTTGCTCCAAGTCCGAAGTATACCCGATATAAATCTTATCAAACTTCGGTGAATGGAGTACATACACTGTGTAGATCATTGCTCTCTTTTTGTAAAACAAAAAAGGCTCAACCGCGTGAGCAATTGAGCCTTTACAATAGTGGCGGGGGTAGGATTCGAACCTACGACCTTCGGGTTATGAGCCCGACGAGCTACCAGCTGCTCCACCCCGCGATGTCAATAAATTGTTGAGTTTTTTTGATGACATGACCATCTCTCAACTAGACTCCTAAGATAAGGATTATTGCCATCCCAAGTCAAGCATTAAATAAAGTTTTTATGATTCATTTCTGCATCCGGCACGAGCATCTCTAAGAACTTCCAACACCAATTATTTACCCTCTTCCGCTCTCAAGACTATCATTTTTCAAACCACTTCCTTACCTGCTATCTGTAATTCAAATATGCCGAATTCACTTCAGTTCTTACTTTAAAAGTTATAGGCATAGTTATTCCTGTTTTTCATAAGAAATTCACCTCCTGTCGACCGGATTCGGGGTATTTACTATCTTTACTGCAACGAATAACACTTAATACTTTTCTTATTTATGCTTTCCACCAAAGACGCTATTGCACTCGAAGATCAATTTGGAGCCCACAACTATCATCCACTGCCGGTCGTACTTGCTAAAGGTGACGGTGTGTATGTTTGGGACCCGGAAGGAAACCGCTATTTCGATTTTCTATCGGCTTACTCTGCAGTCAACCAGGGACACTGCCACCCACATATTATCGGAGCCCTCAAAAAACAGGCTGAAACACTTACACTGACTTCCCGTGCTTTTTACAATAATGTTTTAGGTGAGTATGAACAGTTCATCACAAACTATTTTGGGTTTGAGAAAGTCCTTCCGATGAATACCGGTGCTGAAGGTGTTGAAACAGCCATTAAAATCTGCCGTAAATGGGCCTATGAGAAGAAGGGTACCCCTGAAAATGAAGCAAAGATCATTGTAGCTGAAAACAATTTTCACGGACGAACCACAACCGTAATTTCATTTTCCAATGACCCGGATGCCAGCAAGAATTTCGGGCCTTATACCCCGGGATTTATCAAGGTTGAGTACAACAATCTGGATGATCTGGAAAAGGCACTCAAAGAAGATAATATTGCCGGATTCCTAATTGAACCTATCCAGGGTGAAGCAGGTGTAATGGTGCCTGACGAAAAGTATCTTAAAAAAGCCGCGGAGCTTTGCAAAAAACACAACGCCCTATTTATCGCGGATGAAATCCAGACCGGAATTGCTCGTACAGGATCACTCCTGGCCGTATGTGGCGATTGCACCTGCCAGGGAAGCTGTGAAAGACAGCCCGGTCACTATGTTAAGCCGGATATTCTGATTCTCGGCAAAGCACTCTCCGGTGGTGTATACCCGGTATCCGCAGTACTTGCCGATGATGAGATCATGGACGTCATCAAGCCTGGCCAGCACGGTTCTACTTTTGGCGGTAACCCGCTGGCTGCCCGTGTAGCCATTGCAGCTCTTGAAGTGGTTCGGGATGAGAACCTGGCCCAGAATGCCAGAAAACTTGGAAATACATTCCGGGATGCGATGAACAAACTGAAAGAAGAGTGCAAATTGATCACCCTGGTTCGCGGCAAAGGACTGCTCAATGCCGTGGAAATTAATGATTCACCCGACAGCTCAACAGCCTGGGATCTTTGCGTAAAACTGAAGGATAACGGCCTGCTCGCTAAACCCACACATGGCAACATTATACGGTTTGCACCTCCCCTGGTTATGACCGAAGAACAGCTTCAAAAGTGTATCGAAATTATCCGGAAAACTTTCCTTGAATTTAAAGCTTAAAACCCTCTACTTACGAACAAACTGGAGCTAAAAAATAATTCTTAAATATTACACTACATGAAAGGGATTCAACCAAAAAACGTACGCTCAACACTACAAAAACATATTCTCGCGGATGGTTATGAGATGGTTCTCGACCTCAAAAAAAGTAAAGGCGCTTACCTGCACGATTCTGCATCCGGAAAAAACTACCTGGACTTTTTTACTTTCTTCGCATCCAACCCGCTGGGGATGAATCACGATAAACTTGCCGGCGACCCGGACTTTGTAGCCAAGCTTGGTCAGGTCGCTATTAACAAGCCTTCCAACTCGGATGTCTATACCGAAGAGATGGCTCATTTTGTAGATACGTTTTCCAGAGTTGGGATCCCGGATTACATGCCGTATGCGTTCTTCGTTTCCGGTGGCGCACTTGCCGTAGAAAATGCCCTCAAGGTCGCTTTCGACTGGAAGGTTCAGAAAAATTTCAAGAAAGGTTATCGAACTGAAAAAGGTCATAAAGCTCTTCACCTCGACAAAGCCTTTCACGGAAGAAGCGGTTATACGCTCTCACTGACCAACACCGATCCAAACAAAGTGAAGTATTTCCCAAAATTCGACTGGCCGCGCATTCATAACCCGGCTGCAAAGTTCCCTCTGAATAAGGAGAATAAAAAACAGGTTGAACTGGAAGAGCAGCAAGCTCTTGCACAGGCTCGTCAATACTTCGAAACCTACAAAGATGATATTGCCTGTATTTTACTCGAACCTATTCAGGGTGAAGGCGGCGACAACCATTTCCGTGTTGAGTTCCACCAAGCGCTGCGTGATCTATGTGATGTGTTTGACGCACTTCTGATCTATGACGAGGTTCAAACCGGTGTTGGTCTGACCGGAAAGTTCTGGGCTCACGAATATTATGTGAAGCCGGATATTCTGGCTTTCGGTAAAAAAGCTCAGGTTTGCGGAATTCTTGCAAGTGATCGCATTGACGACATTGAAACCAACTGCTTCCATGTATCATCCCGAATTAACTCTACTTGGGGCGGAAACCTGGTGGATATGGTTCGGTTCGACCGGATCCTGGAAGTGATTGAAGAAGAAAAACTAGTTAAAAATGCCGCTACAGTGGGTAAACATCTTCAGTCACAAATAGAAGGACTAGCTGATGAATTTGAACACATCTCTAATCCTCGTGGCAAGGGACTATTCTGCGCGATGGATCTCCCAAACAGCCATGCGCGAAATGAAGTTGTTAAAGAGTGCATGCAAAACAACCTGATGATTCTTGGCTGCGGTACAAAAACTGTTCGTTTCCGTCCGCCGCTAACCATTCAAAAAGATCAGATTGATGAGGGAATCGAGATCGTCAGAAAAAGCTACAAAACAGCGATTGAGAAGTGCCCGGTTGTCGGATAGTGATTTATTCCCCATCAGACCGCTTGAGCCGGTCAGATGGGTTTATTCAAATTTAAGTACTCGTGGCACGACTTTGAGGTGTGCCACGAGTGTTTTTGATTCCTAATTACTGGGACCTGTCAGCGTCTGAAGTGAAGCGAAAGTCCTGACAGCGTCGAGACCATCAGTAAATAATCAACGCTGACATGAATCCTGTTGGATACGATGTCAGGTTGAATGAATTATCCCCTGCCCATTTCTGTGGAACGACGAATTGAAACCGTCTGACCGCGTGGAGCGGTCTGACGGTTATTTATACCATCTGGTGCGATTCGGGCTGAATCGTGATCTCATTCAGAACGGAATCATCCGGCTGCGATGCTGAGTAGTAAACCGCTTTGGCAACCTGTTCGGGAGTCAGCATCTTATCCTTCTGAACCCGCATATCAATATTTGGATTCTCCCAGAAATCGGTAGCCACTCCTCCAAGATAGAGAAGCGAAAACTTAACACCGGAACGCTTATTTTCCTCCACAAGCGCTTTGGTAAAACCGGTTACGGCATATTTGGAAGCAGAGTAAACGGATGAATTTCTCATGACCGCTTTTCCAAGGATTCCCGGAAACATGATGACCCGCCCTTTCTTAGCTGTGGCCATGTAGCGTGTTACGGTCTGTGTTACGAGAAATGTACCGTAAACATTCACATCAAAAACCTCTTTGGCATGCTCGGGTTTTACATCCAGAAGCGGCTGAATCAAACCAAGTCCAAAAGCATTGACTAATACATCAATATCGCCCAGCTCTTCGGTCACTTCACGCGCCATATCGGAGACTGAGCCCAGATCGGTCACATCTACCTGGATTGCAAATGCCTCTCCTCCATTGTCGTTAATCTCTTTAGCTTTCTCTTCCGCCTTCTCTTTATTTCTTGCAGCCAGAACAACTTTAGCACCGGCTTTGGCAAACAGGTCTGCAGATGCCCTTCCGATTCCGCCTGTTCCGCCAACAATGAGTACAATCTTGTCTTCCATAATTCTTCTTTTGGGATTTGAAATTTTCACTTCCAAAAGCCCAATAAGAAATAATTCGTTCAGTCTTGAATCAGATTTTAAGAAGACCCGACAGAAATATGATTACTGCTCCATCGCTTTTGGAATCACAGACTCATACACTTCGGTGAGCTTTGATACCGGAATGTTTACAGACTGATTGATGATAAGTGAATTGCCTGAAACCGTGCCCAGCACATGAAACGGAACACCGCTTTCGCTCATCGATTTCTCCAAATCTGCCACCTTTTCTTTTGTAACCGTCACAACAATACCGGATTGTGCTTCACTGAAGAGAACTTCATAAAGCTCACCGGTCAGTTTTTCGAGCGAAACATCTGCCCCTAGTCCGGAGTGAATTACCATCTCAGCGAGTGTAACACTCAAACCGCCATCAGATACATCATGAGCGGCATTGACAGTTTTGCTGTGAATCAGATTTAAGACAGCTTGCTGAAGTTTTACCTCCAGGTTTAGATCCAGCTCAGGTGCATCGCCGGTTGTGAGTCCGTGCACAGCCTTGATGTATTCTGATCCTCCCAATCCTTTTCTGTCTGCACCGAGATAATAGATTATATCTCCCTCATTCTTGAACTGAGGAGTCATGGTATGATTTTCCACATCATCAATCAATCCAAGCATTCCAATCACAGGAGTCGGGAAAATCGCTCCGTTCGGATTTTCATTGTAGAGACTCACGTTTCCGCCTGTTACCGGAGTGTTGAGTGCCCGGCAGGCATCTCCCATTCCAGCAAGCGCTTCGCTGAATGTCCAGTACACTTCCGGCTTGTACGGATTTCCAAAATTGAGACAGTTGGTAATAGCCATTGGTTTCGCACCGCTACAGACAACATTACGGGCCGATTCCGCTACAGCAATCTGTCCGCCGCGTCGTGGATTGAGGTAGACATATCTACCGTTGCAGTCTGTTTTGACAGCCAGCCCCTTTTTGGTCCCCTTGATGCGAATCACACCGGAATCGGAAGCGCCGGGTGCGTTGACGGTATTGGTTCGCACCGTTGTATCGTACTGCTCATGAACCCATCGCTTGGATGCCACATTTGGAGACGCCAAAACTTTCAGCAGAGATTCGTTTACATTCTCCGGATGTTTGATGGTGGAAAAATCAAAGCTCTGAACTTCATCAATATAGGCCGGCTTCTTTCTCTCACGCTTATACTGTGGAGCTCCGCCGCCCAGAACCAGTGAATCGGCCGGGATTTCAGCTTTCACCTCACCATCCTTGATGTAGGTCAGCTTATCTCCTTCAACCACTTCACCAATCACAACGGCATTCAGATCCCACTTTTCAAACACATTAATAATTTCCTGTTCACGTCCTTTTTCGGCAACTACCAGCATCCGTTCCTGGCTTTCACTCAATAGCAATTCGTAAGCCGTCATCCCCTCTTCCCGCATCGGTACTTTATCCAGGTCTAGTCTCATGCCTTGACCGCCGCGTGCCGTCATTTCGGATGATGAGCTGGTAATTCCAGCAGCGCCCATATCTTGCAGGCCGACTACAGCACCGGTCTTCAATGCTTCAAGACTCGCTTCTAACAACAATTTCTCCGTAAACGGGTCACCTACCTGAACGCTCGGACGTTTGGCCTCACTCTCCTCGCTGATCTCCTCCGATGCAAACGTCGCCCCGTGTATTCCATCCCGTCCCGTGCTTGCTCCAACAATCAAGACCGGATTACCTATTCCTTCTGCAATGGCCGATGCCGTTTCTCCATGCTTCACAATTCCAACACTCATCGCATTGACCAGCGGGTTCCCTTCATACGCTTCATCAAAATAGATCTCACCGCCCACTGTAGGAATCCCGAATGAATTGCCGTAATCGGATATTCCTCGAACAACTCCATCCAACAGATATCGTACCCGGGGACTCTCCATCGAACCGAATCGAAGAGAATTAAGTGACGCCACCGGACGCGCACCCATCGTAAAAATATCGCGATGAATACCACCTACACCTGTTGCAGCTCCCTGGTAGGGCTCCACGGCTGAAGGGTGATTGTGACTCTCAATCTTAAATGCGCACGCCAGGCCATCCCCGATATCTACCAGTCCGGCATTTTCCTCACCGGCATCCACCAGAAGCTGATCTCCCTCCCTTGGCAGCTTCTTGATCTCCAGAATGGAATTTTTGTATGAACAGTGTTCACTCCACATCACAGAGTAGACACCCAACTCCGTAAAAGTTGGAGTGCGGCCGAGAAAGTTCTTAATCATTTCATACTCTTCCTCATTCAGGCCGTGTTCAATGGCCAAATCGAGATTTACTTCAGGTTCCTGCAGAGATGTATTTGACATATTTTTGGATCTGTAAAGTGTGAAATTCGATGTGCGCATAAGGTAAGAAAAGTTCAGGATTCGATCTGTCTAAATCGCTGAAATATTCTCGCCGGCAGCAGGTTGTAATAGACAGTGTGAAACAGATGGAATTCAAAACTGTTTTTCACACTCTTTTTGAATATTTTTAATGCGCTCGAAACATTATCATAAATGAACAACTGAATATGGATCCTGTCTATTTTGACAATGCAGCAACTACTCCGGTTGATCCAGAAGTACTCGATAATATGCTGCCCTATTTCAAAAATGATTTTGGAAACGCCGATGCAGCTCATCAAATCGGCCGTAACTGCAAGGTTGCAGTTGAAGATGCCCGTGAGAAAATTGCACGTCTGCTCAATGCAGAACCTTCTGAGATAATTTTCACAAGTGGCGGCACCGAGAGCGACAATGCAGCTATTAAAGGTGTTTTCTCCGCACTTTCTCCTGCCGGAAAAAATGAGATCATTACCTCACCCATTGAGCACCACGCTGTAACCCATCCGGCCGAGGCTCTGAAACGACAGGGAGCAAAAATTATCTATCTGAAGCCCAATTCAGAGGGTATCATTACCGCAGGTCAAGTTAAAGAGGCCATCACAGATAAAACTGCGCTCGTTTCTCTGATGCATGTAAACAATGAAATCGGATCCATCAACCCGGTAAAAGAGATCGCGTCCGTTTGCAGTGAAGGAGGAGTCCCCTTCCACTCCGATACTGTTCAGAGTGTGGGTAAAATTCCGGTTGATGTAAAAGAGATCGGACTGAACATGCTGAGCATCAGTGCACATAAAATATATGGGCCCAAAGGAATTGGAGTCCTTTATGTTAAAAACGGAACTCCGTGGATTCCCTGGCTGCAGGGTGGCTCTCAGGAGCGGCGGCGGCGTGGAGGAACTTCCAATGTGCCTGGCATTGTAGGATTGGCCAAAGCGATGGAAATGAGCATTGAGAGCATGGAGTCAAATACTCAAAAATTCCTGGCTCTCCGTAAAAAACTGATCGACGGCCTGGAAAATCGATTTCAAGGCAAGTTTACCATCAACGGTCCCGACAAAGGCGGAGTGCCACATATTTTGAATGTTGGATTTAAAACAGATAACGATCGCGGACTGGACGGCGAAATGCTGCTTCTGAATCTGGATATTGAGGGAATTTGTGTTTCGAACGGATCTGCCTGCACATCCGGAGCTACTGAACCTTCCCATGTATTGAAAGAGATCGTTGAGAATGAAGCCATCGCCAATTCAAGCATCCGGATCAGTTTTGGCAAGCAAAACAACGAAAATGAGATCGATTACTTTCTGGACAAACTGGAAGACGTTCTCAATCGTATGATGAAAGTTGCCTCCTGATATGAATATATGTGTCTACTGCGGTTCGTCTCCCGGAAACAATCCTGAAATTATCAGTCATGCAAGAGAGTTTGGGAAACTCTTGTCAGATCACGGCCATACTTTGATTTATGGCGGTTCTTCTCTTGGAATTATGGGGGCCATTGCCGACACCGTGATGGTTAACGGCGGAGAAGTCATTGGAGTTATTCCTGAAAATCTATTCAGAAAAGAAGTTGCTCACCAGGGGATCACACGGCTGATTACTGTAAAGGACATGCATCAGCGTAAGTCGCACATGGCAGAACTGGCTGATGCGTTTGTCGCTTTTCCCGGCGGCTTCGGCACGATGGAAGAACTGTTTGAGATCATCACCTGGAATCAGATCGGACTTCTAAAGAAACCGGTTACCGTAATGAATCTGAACGGATATTATGATTCTTTGGTCAAAATGATTGACCAAGCCGTGGACGCCGGATTCATCAAACCGGATAACCGGAAAATTGTTAAAGTTGCCGAAACGCTGGAGCAGTGTTTGGAGTTCTGTGAGCAAGCGTAAAATTTTTCTCTTCGGAGCTCTCACAATTTCAATCATTGCGGTCATCATGGCAGTACTCTTTCCACTTCAGGGATCACGATCTTCGGATATACAATCCAATGCGGATCTGCATAGCGATATATCTCCCTGCCCTGATTCACCAAACTGTATTACAGTGTCTCAAACTTTTTCATCAGACTCTGAAACTCTGCTTGAGATTGCCAAACTCACCCTTGAAAAATTCTCTCCGTTTGAAATCAACGAACACCATTCAGATAAAAGAATTGATTCGGTTTTTCGCATCCCAGTTTTTAGATTCAAAGATGACCTGATCCTAATATCTGAACCGCATGGTGAGGAATCTATTTTGCATATCAAAAGCTCCAGCCGGGTGGGATACTCTGATCTTGGAGTAAACAGACGCAGAGTGAAAAAAATCATCCGGGAATTAAACAAAAATCTTCCTTAGAACTTTAATACACAAAACAAATTATACCATGCCTAAACTATCCATCAACATCGGAGTCCTTCTTATCATCCTCGGCTTTTTCTCATACATTGCAACGGATATGGTGAGCCTTACAGCTTTAATCCCATCACTATTCGGTATTGTATTTGCCATTTTAGGCGTGGTTGGCAAGAAATCTGAGTCACTCAGAAAACATACCATGCACGCAGCTCTTCTGCTTGCTTTACTGGGGCTGGGCGGATCCTTCAGCGGTCTTCGGATGACTGCAACTGCACTCTTTGGCGGTGAAATGCCGGTTCGATTTTCGGCAGCTGCAAGTCAGGCCGTGATGGCTGTCCTCTGTATTTTCTTTCTGATCTTTGGCATTAAATCATTTATTGATGCACGCAAAGCGAGGAAGGAGTAAACACCTACCCACTTAAATTCAAAAGGCGCAGAATGAATTAGTATTACACTCTGCGCCTTGACAATAAATAATTCGGGTTTTAAGCCTCGTCTCCCTCAAAAATATCCTCGATCAGGTGACCGTATTTATCTTCGATGATTCTACGTTTCACTTTCAGGGTGGGTGTGAGTTCACCGGTCTCCACGGTAAATTCGTTCGGAATCAACCGGAAATCACGGAGTTTTTCATGGGATGCAAGCTCTTTAGAGAAGGATCGGATCTCTTTATTGTAAAGATTCTGAACGATTTCATTCTGCAATAGCTCTTCGATATTTGAAGATTCGATATCATTCTCTTTGGCAAATTTTTCGAGCTCTTCAAAATCAGGGACAATCAAAGCTGCCATATAGCTTCTCTTCTCACCAACGACTACCAGCTGATCGATCCAGGGACTGGTTTTAAACATATCCTCAATCGGGCCCGGGTAGATATTTTTACCGCCGGCATTTACAATCATATGCTTGATGCGATCTGTGATTTTAAGCCGGCCGTTTTCAAATTTTCCGACATCTCCTGTGTGAAGCCAGCCATCCTCGTCAATCATCTCTTTGGTCGCTTCCTCATTTTTCCAATAGCCTTTCATCGTGTTAGGGCCACGATTCAGTATCTCACCCTCTTCGGATGTCAGATCTGAAGGGTAATCCTCACCGCTTAGCTGTGCGATAATTTTGCTGTCTTCCAGTCGCTGAATTCCTACGGTTACCCCGTTAATCACTTTTCCAACAGTTCCCATCTTCTCTTCACCGTATCGATTACAGCACATTACAGGTGAAGTTTCAGTAAGGCCATAACCCTCCAGAATGTTGAGCCCGGCCGACATAAAAAAGGATCCGATTTCAGATGGAAGTGCAGCACCACCCGATACAAAGAACCGGATATTCCCGCCCGTTCTCTGTTTCAGTTTATCAAAAACCAGCTTGTCTGCAACCTTCTTCTGCATGCTAACCATGCCACGCTCACCCTGCCAATATCTTTTTCCAATATCCAGGGCCCATTCAAAAATTGACTGCTGAATAGCGCTCCCCTCTTTCACATTTTTCATTACCAGGTTGTAGATTTTTTCAAATAACCGCGGAACACTAATGACGATTGTAGGGTGAACTTCCAGCATGTTTTTAGCTACAGTGTCCACACTCTCTGCATAGTAAATTTCAGCTCCACCGGCCATCATTGCATAGTAACCGCCGGTCCGTTCAAATGAATGGCAAAGCGGAAGAAATGAGAGACAGCGATCAGTTTCATTAATTGATATCGCTTCATGAGCAGATTTCACATTACTCACAATATTTCTGTGAGTGAGCATTGCCCCTTTTGGATTACCGGTGGTTCCCGATGTGTAGATCAGTGTAGCCACATCTTCCGGTTCAATGTCAAGAGCGCGCTTTTTAATAGTCTCCATATTTTTCGATACAGACTCTTTTCCTTTCTCACAAACTTCCTCAAATAGAGACACGAAATCGTTCTCCATGTACTTTTTTACTTTTGGTATATCAAAAGCGACTACATGCTTCAGGTCGGGACAGTTATCAAATACCTCCACCGCTTTTTTGAGCTGAATTCCGGTAGACACAAAGAAGAGTTTAGCTTCTGAATCTTTTAATATAAATTCGCACTGCTTGGGCGGCAACGTGGTGTATAAAGAAACATTGATCGCCCCTACCATTTGAGTGGCCAGGTCTACAATAGCCCACTCGTACCGGTTTTCACTCAAAATAGCTACGCGGTCGCCTTTTTCTATTCCAAATTCTATGAGGTAGCTGGCCAATGCTTCAACTTCATTTTTCACCTCATCCCAGGTAACCGTTTTGTATCCGACATCGGGTGTGGGTTTAAAAGCAAAAGCAGTTTTGGTAGAATTTTCATATTTTTTGACCAGATTCTGGTATAAATCGGTCAGATTCTCAAAAGCAACAAGCGTTGGCATATCTATGAATTTTGTTAACTGTGAATTGACACTAAAATAACATATTACCCAAATCTTTTTGGGGTTTTAAATTTTAGTAGCAATTTCTGTTGTATTTTATAGTTCTGATAATACAGATAAATCCTATTTTGTATAAATACAATCACTGACGTCTTAAAATTGACCCGATATGGCACATCCGGCACAGGAAGAAACAATTACACTGGTTAAAGAGATTTTCAGAACTTATCTGAAGGAGAGAAATCAGCGCCAAACACCTGAAAGGTTTATGGTACTGGAAGAGATCTATCGCGCAGAGGGACACTTTGATGCCGATGATATCTTCTTCAACATGAAAAATGCCGGTACCCGCGTATCCCGCGCCACTGTTTACAATACTCTTGATCTTCTGATTGAATGCGGTTTAGTGCAGCGACAGCAGTTTGGTAAAAATCAATATTACTATGAACGCTCTTACGCCTACCAGCAGCATGATCATATGATCTGTAAAGAGTGTGGAGTTGTTATCGAGTTTTGTGATCCCCGAATTCTTGAAATTCAAAAACTGATGGAGCAAATTCATGACTTTGATGTGGAGGGGCACTCCCTTCACCTTTTCGGACGATGCAAGGATGTTGAAGCATGTCAAAAGCGCAAAGAGGAAGGAGATAAAATCAAATCGCTAAAAAAAGAGAAAGCTTAATTCGTTGTATAGACTTTCGTCTCTTTTATGAATTTACGGGCAGCCCAACGGCTTCCCCACCATCCCAGTATTACAGCTAATAATAGTACTCCGCCTGTTAAGAAATACCACCTTCCAAAAGGCCAGCTGAGTACTCCGATTTGAGGCACCAGCTGCGGCACAACCCACTCAAAAAGAACCACTATCAGGAGTGCTGCAAGGCTTCCTGCAATCACCCCTTGAAACATCCCTTCAACTAAAAAGGGCCTGCGAATAAAGCTGTTTGTTGCGCCTACAAGTTTCATCGCACGTATTAAATCCCGCTTTGCATAGATGGTAAGCCGGATGGTATTAAACACCAAAACAATCGCTACAAAAAGTATAAATAATCCAATGGCGCCGCCTATCAGGAACAGGGTCTCAGATCTATCTTCCAATGTTTGCAGCAGTGCCTGGTTATAGCGTACTTCATCCACTCCGCGAAAGGAGGAAACTTGCTGAACCATTGAATCGATTTGCGCAATTTCGATCCCATCAGCAATTGTCACCTTGAAAGAGGCGGGTAGAAATTCCAGATCTGCAAGAGCCTCACTTCCAATTCCGAAATCCTCCTGAAATATCTTTGAAGCACTGTCGCGGGATATGTATGTCATCTCTTCCACTATCTCTTCCGATTCAATCCTTTCCCGGATCTCACTTGTAGTTCTGTCATCTATATTTTGGAGAAATACTTCTACTTCAACCTGCTGTTTTATGAGCTGGATTACCTCAAAAGTATTGAACCCCACGCGGGCAAGCACTCCTACTAATAATACGGCAACAAAAAGGGAAAATATTGAGGTGAAAGCTGCAAGCCTGGCTCGACCCAGGCCGGCAACACCTTCTTTTAACACATAACTTACGCTCATTCTGAAGCCATCTAATTTGTAAATAATATTCGTAAACCGAGACGGAACCGCCGTTCTGGCATTGGATAACCTACCGACTCAAAGTAGCCCAGCTGATTCACTCCGTCAAGTACATTTTCCCATTTTAACAGCAGCATAAACCAGCGAATACGGGCTGATACATCAACATCGAGTCTCTGATATAAGGGATTGTCAAATGAATTTGTTCCGTGCTGCCATCTGTTGAGCGGCGTGATGTATTCTGCTGTTTGAAAAGGACTGGGCGAGAAAATACCTGACACTCCCGCCTTTACATACGTAGCCCTGTCAAACAGATAATTTTTCCAATAGAGTTTTCCCTTTAGCCATACTCTCTCACCCGATTCAACCAAAGTACGGTTGATTTCATCCGGCGAGTCCGATTCGAATTTTTTATAAAGAGCTGAAACTTCACCTTCAAATATCCGGCTGTCCAATCCAATCCAGCCTGTGGCACTTACGTGCTGGTAGGAATCAATATTGACGAATTGATTAGTGCCGTCAATGTAGATCGAGTTTTCATTAATCCTGTAATCACCCCTTACACCGGTTGAAAGCCAGTCGGTCAGTTTAAGATCCAACATAGCACCGGCTGAAATTTCCTGCTCGTTCAATAAGTCACTGTTTCCCAGATAAACATCCGAAGCCCAATACAGTGCCTGAAGATCCGGGGCTCTGTCCATCAAGCCTCCAAAACCGGAAAGCGTCAGTTTGCTTTTGGGGAAAAGTGTGATACGCCCGGAGGCTTCAGTACTTAGACGGCCATCATTCCACCCCTCGGAAACCGAATATCCATCAATTTTCAGCCAGCCGGTTACATTACTCTCCAGTTCGGCTTTTGCCCTCCCCCCAATCCAATTGGTATCAGACAGATTCTGTTTTTCCGTTTCACGCTGCCATACACCGCTGGCCTGCAGTGAAAGGTTGGTTCCGGCAAATGAAAAATTCTGTTTGGCAAAAAGTTCTGCTGTGCTAAATGCTGTTGAAAGGGAATCAGCAGAATATTCAAGTGACCACTTGTCCGTTTGGTAGTGCAGGCCAAACTCCGTTCTTACATCCCGATCTACACCCGGTCGATACTGTGTCTTGAGATAGATATCACTCGACGTTTGATTGGATGAAGCGCCGGTTTCACGAGCCGAAGCCGTAAATGTGTTAAACGGAAATAAGAGCGGATCTTCTAACTGATAGCCGAATGATTCTTCACGATCGGTCGCATTATTCACGTAAAGTGCTTTTGCCATCCATCGGTCATTTAACTGGTGGTAAATTTTTGCAGCCGCCTGCCTGCCCTCTACTGCAGAACGGTTGTAGCCGCCGCCATCTCGGCGATCCCAGAACGAAAGCTCAATGTTGGTATCTGCTCGGAAGTTTTGAGTAAACACAAAATCGAGATTTCTGTAGTCGTACTTACTCTCATCAAAATTGAGATATGTCCGGGGTTGTGTAAGGTAGTGATCCTGAAGGCGGACCCGACTCTGATATGTCGCACCGTAATCCGAATCCTCAATTTGATCTATTTTACGAATAGGAATTCGGTTCCAATTCACAGCACCTGTTAACGGATCATTCAGACGCAATCCCTCCATTTCAACATTCATATGGCGTGTTTCGTAAGAGTGGTATTCAATCCCGTCCATCCGGCCGGAAGTTCCCAATCTGTATGTGATAGCTCCTCTTTCGTCATAAAACCGATCAAAAAGATTTACCTGGTTCACCCATCTCAGGGTGCTGTCCGTTTCCGAGACACTCATGCCCGGGCTATTCTTATAGGTCCAGACATACACGGTATCCGGCTCTTCAGGCTCAGGTTCTTCAATAGCGGTTGTATCAGCCTGAGCAGGCGGAATAGTATCATTCACGGCGGCCTCTCGAAGTGAATCGACCTGTACAGGCGGCAATGTATCCTGCACGGAAAAAGTAAGCGCAGTCCATATGGTCAGGAGATAGATCAAGCTTTAATGGGTTTCAGATGATATGGGTAATTCTCTAGGTTTAGTATACGGCGGCGAACCGTCTCAAGTATAATCATTACGGTGCGTTCCTTATTTATCAGACGATCGTTGCTCAAGACGGCTTTTAATGCAAATTGTTCACCCTTTATCCAGAATCCCATCCAGACAGTTCCCACCGGTTTCTCCGGTGTTCCTCCGTCCGGTCCTGCAATTCCCGTGGCTGATACACCAATATCCGTACCCATCATTTCGGCCACACCCTTTGCCATTTGCAGAGCAACCGTTTTACTTACCGCACCATGCTCTTCAAGTACATTCCGGGGAACACCAAGCGTTTTAATTTTTATCTCATTAGCATATGAAACGACTCCCCCAATCATATAATGACTGCTCCCGGGAACGTCCGTTATCTTGCTCGACAAAAGACCACCTGTACAACTTTCTGCAGCAGCAATCGTCAAGTTATGATCAGCAAGAACTTTTCCGACCACCTCTTCCAAAGTGAGGTTTTTCCCTTCCCCAAAAATTACATCCCCTGCCTTTTCATAAAGGTGATCCTTCAGTTCATTAAGTTTTTCCTCTGCCGCACCTGAGTTTGTGGAGCTTGAGCTAATTCGAATTGTTACTCCGGCAACATTTGGGAGGTATGCGACTCCAATGCCATTGTTTACAAAATCTTTCAGATCACCGATTTGTTCACTCAATGTACTCTCGGGAACACCTGCAGTTTTAAAGTAACGGGTTGCCCACACTTCACGGTCCGGATATTTTTCATGAAGTTTCGGTATCGCACGTTTCTCCATCAAAAACTTCATTTCTGTGGGAACTCCCGGTAAAACTATCAGCACATAACCACTATCCTCGAACCACATTCCGGGAGCAGTTCCCTTGTTATTAAACAGAACCTCACAGTTTGACGGGACCAATGCCTGAGCAGCATTCGATGGACTAAACTGAAACCCCCGTCGCTCAAAAATAGATTTTATGTATTCTAAAACTTCACAGTTTTCAATCAATTCCGTATCAAAAATGTCAGCAACCACCTTTTTTGTGATATCGTCGTGCGTAGGCCCCAACCCTCCCGTTACTACAGTCAGAGCTGCTTTAGAGAGTGACAATTTGATCTTTTCAAATATGATTTCATAATCATCCGGAACAGTAAATACCTGTTCTACGTCAAATCCCTGCTCAGAAAGCAGCCCACCGAGCCACGAAGCATTCGTGTTTACGGTGTCACCAATCAACAGCTCATTCCCAATAGTTATTATGTGCGCCTTTCTCATAGGGTTGGAAAATAGGATTTTGCAAGAGATCAATGAAATTTTGTATTCTGTTTGCCCTTGAAATCAGGCATTTAATATATCATTTGTTGATATAGACCTTTACCTTTTGGTGTGGAAAAATTACCAAACATACTTAGTACGTTGAGAATGGGCATGGCGCCCATTTTTTTAATTCTGTTCATCCAGGAAGATCTGATGCTCAGAGGAATCAGTCTGATTGTATTTGCCATAGCCGCCATTACAGATGCTTTAGACGGATATTATGCACGTCGCTACGATGTAGAAAGTGAATACGGGATTTTTATGGACCCGTTGGCTGACAAATTCCTGACTTTTGCGGGCTTTGTATGTCTCCCCTTTCTGGATCCAAGCCAATTTCCCTGGTGGGGAATCGGGGTAATCGTATTCAGAGACCTTTCAATCACCGGTCTTCGCATCTATACAAAACGAAAAAATATTACGCTTCAGACGCGGAAAACCGCAAAGGCAAAGACCGCTATTCAGATGACTTATCTCTACATCGCGTTGCTTTTTGGTTTTATGATGCTGTTTCAAGGCGCGGTGGGTGAGTTTGTTCTAAATGTGTTCAGTCTTGATATTTTTTACTGGGGTATGATTCTGGTGGTGTTCATAACCGCTTACTCCGGTGTTGAATATTTAGTAGTTAATCGCTCCATTTTGTTCAGCTCAAGGCAAGATGAGACTACTTAAGCTGACCATCGGTACTTTTTTCGGTTCGGGCTTGCTCCCAAAAGCACCGGGCACCTGGGGTAGCCTCGCAACCCTTCCATTCATCTACCTAGCATTCCTGATACACCCGGTTTTTGGAATTGCCGGGTTTGCAATCCTTGCTTCAGTTTTATCACTTTGGGCAACCGATGCATGTGTACAAAAATATGGAGATGACCCCGGCCGGTTTGTAATTGACGAAACCGCCGGTCAGTCACTTGTGTTTATATGTACAACATTTAATTTTCAACCGGGCCACGATCTTATCATACTGCTGCTCGGTTTTATTCTATTTCGCCTTTTCGATATAACAAAACCAATTGGTATTAAGCGCTTAGAGCAAATTCCGGGAAAATTTGGTATATTGTTGGACGATTTGGCGGCTGGAATTTATGCACTGATATGCCTGGAGCTGGTAAAATTAGCGTTGGGAGCATATCTCATTTAATTATTCCATTAATCTTGATAATTACATACAGTTAATTCAGGTTTTGTAAATTGAATATTTGCAAACTACAGTATACATATACAGCTATACAAGAGTTAAGAACAGACGATAACATGACAGACAATAAGCTATCAATAAATAGAATTTTAGATAAAAAGTTTGCCAGAGAACTGGCGAAACATCTGCTCGAAATTGACGCAGTAATTCTGCGCCCCAATGATCCTTTCACATGGTCATCAGGTTGGAACTCTCCCATCTACTGCGACAACAGACTGACCCTGCGGTATCCAGCAATCAGAAAGAAAATTTCAAAAGCTATGATCGATGTCATCAACCAGGAATTTAAGGATGTAGAGGTAATTACGGGTACTGCTACTGCAGGAATTCCACATGCGGCCTGGGTGGCCGAAAACCTCGATAAACCTCTTGCATATGTAAGGGCGAAGGCCAAAGCATATGGGCTTGGAAATCAAATCGAAGGGGGTGTAGACAAAGGCCAATCCACGATAGTGGTAGAAGATCTTATATCCACCGGTGGATCTGCCGTTTCAGTAATAGAAGCACTTCAGTTCATTGGAGCTGATGTACGCGGAGTTGTCAGTATTTTTACCTATGGCTTTGAAGCGGCTATTACTCAGTTTGAAAAATTGAATATTCCGGTATTCTGCCTCACAGATTATGCAACACTTATTGATGTAGCTTTAGAAGAGAAATACATCAAAGAGAGTGATCTGGAAATGCTCAATGCCTGGAGAGAAAACCCTTCTGAATGGCCAAATTAGAGCCGGAAGATATATTGGAATTTGCCGCCGCTGCAACATCTGCGGCACTTACTTCAAGCCGAAAGTTTATCCGAAATCATCGCTACTATCGGAATCGAGGTGATTCAATGGAAATTGTCCGGAGATCCGAACTAACTGATCTGTGCCACAAACTCAGAATGGATCTCTTTGGGCTTCTTAATCTGCTGGAAGATCCTGCGAAACATCGCTCTCCCTTTGTCGTTACAATTGCGAATGAAATAAATGACGTACTGGAGGAGCTGCACCGAAAGATTATCTTTTTCGATCCGGATAAAATTGAATCCATTGTTCCGGTCATTGATCGTCAGCGAGCGTTCTGGAAATCCTTTACCGATGTCAGTTTTTACAATGATCAGCTTGGCAATCAAATTGAACATTTCGTATTACCAGATGTGGTTCAGATAGAACAGTCAATCCAAAAATTGCCGGAAACTGCTCAGCTTTAAAATTTTAGATCTCTATTCTCAAATTAAATCAATTCATTATGTACTATAAGAAGTTACTATTAGCATTTAGTATGATTGCTCTTACACTTAGCGGATGTATTGGCGATACCAGCGATCCATTTGGAGAACCCGTGGATGAAACGGAATTCTTGGAAGAAAATGCTCAAAAAGAGGATGTTACCGTTACGCAAAGCGGACTGCAATATCGTGTATTAGAAGATTCAGACGGTGAAAAGCCGTTTAATGGTGCTGTTGTTTTTGTAGAGTATGAAGGACGGTTGATCAACGATGATGTATTTGTGAGAACAACCCAGCTCGACTATTTCGAACTCAATGATGAAATAATTTCAGGAATTCATGAAGGTGTTCAGTTGATGGAAGTCGGGTCCACGTATGAATTGGTTTTACCACCCGAATTGGGTTATGGTGATGAACCTCCTGCAGGCTCTCCAATCCATCCGGGTTCCGTACTGGTATTCGATATCACATTGGATTCATTCCTACAGGATCCGAATCAGTTTCTTGCTGAAAATGCAGAGCGTGAAGATATACAAGTTACGGATAGTGGCTTGCAATACAGAGTGATTGAAGAAGGAAGCGGAACGAGTCCTGATGATGATAGTACGGTACTTGTGAATTACAGTGGTACATTTACCAACGGATATGAATTTGATGCCTCCCAGTCGGGTGGTGAAAGTTTCAGTCTCGCGCAAGGCACTCAAAACTCGGTCATTCCCGGATTTTCTGAAGGAATTCAGTTAATGGAAGAAGGTGCAACCTATGAATTTTTCATCCCTGCAGATATCGGTTACGGAGATGATACGCCTCAATCAATTCCGGAAGGAGCAGTTTTAGTATTTGAAGTGGAATTATTGGCAGTGAGCAGCTAGTTCTTGTTTTTAAATCTATAACCAACACCAGAAATCAGTTATGACACATTCACATAATACCTCAGGAATGCTCATTCTGATTTCGGTGATCTTCACACTTTTTTTGATTTCGTGTGACGCCGAATCCATCACACAACCGCCGGATAAACCTGATGAACAGGAGTCTGAAAATACTTACGGCGGTTCCAGCGATGACCTGGGCAAAACGATTATTTCTACCGAAGATGGTGGTTTTTTGATCGTCGGAACCACAACATCATCAGACGGCCTGTTTTCTGGTATAGACCGGGGGAACAGGGATGTTTTTGCATTGAAATTAAATTCGGATGGCAACCAGCAATGGGTCAATACCTATGGCGGCTCAAACAGCGATTGGGCGATGGATGTGATCGAGGATTCGCAGGGTAATTTCGTCATTACAGGTTACAACCGCTCTGATGATGAACAGTTTCAGGGTATGAATCGGGGCGAAAATGATATTTTTCTGATCAAAATCTCACCAAGCGGTGAATTTATATTGAGCCGTACCATTGGCGGATCAGATGAAGATTACGGATATGCTATTACAGAAGATCCAAACGGCGGTTATTTGATTGCCGGTAGTACACGTTCTGTAAACGATAATTTTTCATCCAGATCAAATAGTTCCAAGGATGCATTTGTGGTAAAAACAGACTTTAGTGGTCAACCCCAATGGATCGAAAATTTTGGTGGCGCAGAAAATGACGAAGCATATGACCTGACGATTGGCCCGAATAATCAAATTGCCGTCGTTGGAACGTTTGCATCCGGTAACAGCGATTTCAGTGGAAGAAATCCCGGAGAAAGCGGTGTATTTCTTTGGAAACTTGAACCGAACGGAAGTTTCAATTCGCTTTACACGTTCAGCGGTTCCGGTTCAGATGTTGCAAACTCGATTGTCACAACTTCCGACAACGGATTTGCCATTGCCGGACACACTGACTCCGATGACAACATTTTTCAGGATGCCGGAAACGGACAGTCTGATGCATTTATCTTCAAAACTAACAGCTTTGGAAATGTGGAGTGGATCAATACCTATGGAGGCTCCAATGTTGATGAACTCTACTCCATCACTGAATCAGATGACGGCAGCCTGATTTCTGTAGGTCATTCAGCTTCATCCGATGGAGATTTTGACGAACTTGATCTAGGCAGCCGGGATATCATCATGGTAAGTACGGCCTTAAACGGTTCAGGTAATTTTCTTACTACATTTGGCGGAGAGCAGGACGACATAGCTGAAAGTGTAATCGCATTACCAAATGGAAACCTGGCCTTTACAGGATGGACTGCCTCCAGCGACGGGGATTTTCAAGGCCCGCAAAGATCTGCACGGGATATTTATAAACTTGTCACCTCTCCTTCCGGTAAAGTTCAGCTACCATAAGGCAGATTTGTAACTTTACAGCCGGATTCGGTAATGATATCCATTTGATAAATTTGTATCTTTTTAAGTTCATTTACGGTCATGCATGTCCGTAAACTTTAATCTCCCTTTTCTTTTCAAATTCGCTGTTATGAGTGACAAACGATTTTATATTGAAACATACGGTTGCCAGATGAATATGGCCGATTCTGAGGTTGTAAACTCAATACTGATGAATGAAGGTATGAGTCCGGTTCAATCCGCAGAAGAAGCTGATGTAATTTTCGTCAATACGTGTTCCATCCGTGAAAATGCGGAAACCCGGGTTTGGAATCGCCTGAAAGAGTTCCGTTCACTCAAAAAAGAGAAGAACGGAGTAACTGTTGGTGTTCTCGGATGCATGGCCGAACGAATTAAGGAAAATATCATCGAAAAAGAGCAGTTGGTAGATATCGTAGTTGGACCGGATGCCTACCGCGATATTCCAAATCTCCTCAAACAGGTTGACGACGGTCGTAAAGCGGTAAATGTGCTCCTTTCTCTCGAAGAGACCTATGCAGATATCACACCGGTTCGAACAAGCGGTAATGGCGTAACTGCATTTGTATCGATTATGCGTGGCTGTGATAATATGTGCGCATTTTGCGTGGTTCCATTTACGCGCGGACGAGAACGAAGCCGTCCGCTCAGCAGTATTATGGATGAAGTTCGTCAATTGAATGAGCAGGGTTACAAAGAGGTTACTGTTCTTGGACAAAATGTAAACTCCTATCAGTATGAGAATATCGATTTCACACACCTGATGGATGAACTGAGTGCGGCAAATCCGGAGGTTCGATTCCGGTTTTCTTCACCACATCCCAAAGACTTTCCGGAGCCACTTCTGCACCTGATTGCAGAACGACCCAACTTGTGTAACTACATCCATATTCCGGCCCAGGCGGGTAGTGATTCCATGCTGGAAAGAATGCGCCGTCCTTACACTCGTGAGCAGTATCTAAAACTGATTGACAGAATGAGAGAAATCATACCCGGAGTGTCACTCTCAACCGATATTATTACAGGCTTTTGCGATGAAACAGAAGAGGAACATGAAGCGACCATGTCTCTGATGAAGATTGTTGAATACGATCTGGCCTATATGTTTGCATATTCTGAACGGGAAAGAACTCTTGCGGCTCGAAAATATGAAGACAATGTACCGGAAGATGTGAAAAAGCGGAGGTTATCTGAGATCATTGATCAGCAAAGAGCTATTCAGGAAAAGAATAACAAAAAGGAAGTCGGCCAAAGATATCTTGTACTTGTGGAAGGTACCAGCAAAAAATCGGATGAACAGTTATCCGGGCGAACAGATACAAACAAAATGGTTGTATTTGATCGGGAAAACTATCAAAAAGGCGATTATGTAGAAGTTGAAGTCACGGACTACACCTCAGCAACACTACTAGCCAAGCCAATTCGAAAAAGCTCAATTGCTGAGTTTTTTAGTGAAGCTGCTATCGCATAACCAACCTTTTTCACCAGCATAAAAATAGGCTCCGTTTTCAAACGGAGCCTTTTCTGTCTCTGATATTTAAACCAAGCCTGACCATCTACTCAGACCGGGCTATTTTGTTGGGTCTGCCTCTAGCTACCTGTTTCATTGAGTTCAATTGTTTCCAGATCTGTTGATTCCCCAACAGTTACTGAAACATCTTCTATAATTGTTTCTTCGTAACCCTCTTCTCTCGGGTTAACAGAAACGCTATATGTATCTTCTTCAAGACCTACCAGTATAAAGTAACCTGATTCTTCATCGGCATATGTAGAAGAAAGTGTATCCTCACCGGCTATAGCAAATACAGCGGCTCTTGATTCAACCGGTTCAACCACACCTTCAATGTTACCTGTCAGAGCTTCATTGGAAGCACGAATTACCGGTCTAAGAATGTAGTCAATTGCTGGCGACTGACCTGTTTTATGCACAGAGCGAAGCGCATCAAAATCGAGCAGCAATGTATAAACTATACCTTCATTAATCTCAGCATCAACATTCAGTTTAACACCAGTCTGTGCACCGCTTGGGATAAACAGATCGTGTGTTTCACCATCAATGACAACATTGTTATCGTCTCTGCTTAGAATCAATCGGATTTGCGGATAGAAACCCTCTTCAAGTTCTACTTCCCCAATTGTTTCAAAAACTCCGTTTGTGAGTTCCAATAGATTGAATTGTTGATTAGGTTCGCTAACTACCTGCCAGCCTGATTCATCGTCTTCTGAATTATTTACTTCTACTCGTTCGATGAAAACGTTTACTTCTTCATAGTCAGCAGGGGCATCGTGTAGTTTCACTTCAAGTGTTCCCATTCCGGGTGTGCTATCCGTTGAACATCCCGCAAATGCGACCATGCCGAAAACCATCAATGCAGCAAATGAGTGATAGATCGTTGTTTTAAATGATTTCATGACTTTATCTTTTTTTAGAGGTTTTATTCGATATTTAATTATCGCCTTTGCACATGTGACGACTCAATTCAAAGTTCGTTACATTTTTTATGTCATGATTTAATTTACCTCTCAGTCTTTCATGACGATTATTATTAGTACTCTTTTTACCGGGTCTCGAAAACAAAAAAGGGCGCCAATCAGCGCCCTATTCCTTAATTTCCTCCGGGTCTCCCCCGCCTGTTGTTTGGAATATTTCCCGGCGGACCACCGCCAATTTCTCCATTAAACATATTTTGCAAGATCTTTTCACTAGGCAATCCTCTCTCCAGCTGCTGCATCAATCCTTCACCAACAGCTGCTGCAGGAAGCTGACTTCTCCTTTGAGCCATATTCATAGCTGCCGGTAATTTTTGTATATCTCCTGCTTCAAACCCACTCTGCAACGCTTTCAGCACAATCCTGGCATTTTCAGAAGCTGAAGCAGCTCCATTTGGAAGATCACTCAAAATATTGATTGCAGCCAATATGCCGGAAGGCCTAACCCTTTCCATGTTACCATCTCCTACACTATTGAGAGTTTCTCTTAAAACCTCTTCATCAACGTTTTGAGCAATTGCCATTGAGCCGGCTTTGACCATTTCATTTCGATACTGAGACTTAGATAATCGACTATCACCTCTCTCAAAAAATTGATCCACCTCCGGTTTCGCCATCCACTGATCAACAAGCTGAGCTGATTTTAAGGAGTTTTCCCGAATTAACGACAAGACAGGAGTCATACGCTGTACGGGTACTCCTTTTGACAACCCTTCGAAGACTTTTTCAAATATCATTTCGTAGGGCAGCTTATCGTCAGCCATTTCAATGGCCGGTCGCAAAATAGTCATAAATTCCTCCTCACTCAGACCACGTGATTCCAAACGATTCTGCACTTCTGTAATTCTGTCCTGATCAATTCCTGACGCAGTCGCCTGATCCAATAACTCTGACAAGGTCTCCTGAGCTAATATTTCGACTGGAAACAGTAGAATAAGTGCCAACCCCAGTATCATGGCCCCTTTACTTATATATCTGTATTTCGTTTTCATAGTTGCAATATTTAATCAATAAAAATCAAACCGTTTTCTCCTCCAAATCCATCTGAAACTGTAAATGCATCGTCAGTTAATTCGATCCATTCTTCTTCTCCATCTTCAACCAGTAAAATCTTGTATTCATAAGCTCCGGCATCCAATGAAAGCTGAGCTGCATATCGAGACTTTCTCTGTTTAGAAAGTGGAATGCCCGGCTTTTCCCAATCGTTAAAATCGCCCAGTATATAAAGTTGCCCATCTCCGCTATATTTCAAATTCAACAAGATGGTTTGGGAACCATTTTGACTCAGTTCAACATCGGCTCCACTGGTATGACGATTACTATTGAATAAAGTTACTCGCAATCCTATTGATGCATGAATATCCGATACGGATTCCTCAGTAATAGTAGAGTAGTAGTTCAAATAATCTGTATTTAGTGACACATCAAAAGTTGAATTTATCTGATACTTCATCCCGGCTGAACCTCTGAACAGGACGTCTGCCTCATCTTGTATTGTCTCTTGGTTACCAGGTCCCCCACCCGGAGGGAACCCGCCTCCGCCTCCTCCGTCTGTCAATATTTGATACTTGTATCTTTCAAGACCCGTACGAAAACTTAAATTCCAATTTTTCGAGATATTAAAATCTGATGAGACCCGGGCTCCAAGACTCTCAGCGGGATTATCCAAATCACCAAAAACCCCAGCGCGCAACTGCCACTTTAACGTAGGCCAAGATTCCAGCTCGATACTGTAATTGTTGAACTGTTCATGCCCGAACGATTCTGTTTCAGCGTCAGCATTTACTTTCCTGAAAGACGGACCTGCTTTAAAATTAATCTTCGTAAACAGTGTAGGTGAATAACTCAATACAGGCTGTATCCAGTATATCGACCTATCAAAAAGAGTTGAGTAGTAACTGCCGCCTGTTTCGAAACCTGCACTTAATTTATTATTGATCCGGTATCTGGTATTCAACAACGCAAAAAAAGAACTCCAATCGTCACTTCCATCCAAAAATTTGCTATACGATGTTCCCGCTGTCAGGTCAGTTGAAAATTTTCCGGATCCCCAGAACAGATTACCTATGGGAGACAATGTAGAGTAACCGGTATTGATGTCGCGGTTCCAATCTGACAACATGGAGTTCAGGTAGGTATTGGTAGTATAACCTGTCCTGGAGTCAAGCAAAAGAAGTTTGTCGATACTCTGGCTATAGCCTATACATGGAATAAAACTCAACAGTAACCAAATGAATAGCTGTTTTATCATATAAAAAGCACAGCATTTTTATTTCCAAAACCGTCATCGCGCTGTACATCAGCTAAAGGATCTGTAATCCACTCTGTGCCATCTTTTACAAACATATAGTGATGCTCACCACTTGTTACAGCAATCATTCCGGTCCAGACTACTTTATCATTTATAACTTCCTTTGATAAATTAACAGGATCCCAGTCACTAAAATCTCCGGCCACTGCCATCGACTCTGCCTCATCGTCAATATAGACAAACCGAATCCATACTTCAGAATCCTGTTCTGATACAAGTTGCACAGAACGATCCTCCTCTACCATTGAGACCACATCTGTTTGTTCCTGTTCGTTCAATAAGAAATATCCAATGCTAAACATCAGTAAAATAACGGCGGCCGCTGCATAAACAGGACGCAGCATTACTTTTCTGGGTTCAAACAGTGATAGTCTGCTTTTAGAGTTACTCTTCTCTTCTGTATTTTCAGAAGATATTCGGCTCATCACTGAACTGCTGAAATTATCAGGTACGGCAAAAGAATCAGGATGAGGCTCTCTGTCAAATACCTGGGTTAAAGTCCGCTCAAAATGAAGCATGGATCGCAATTCGGGATCGTCAGCAATTAAATGCAATGCTTTGCTCTCTTGTTCATCATCCAGCTCTCCATCCAGAAAAAGCCGAAATAATTCATCTTTATTTAAATTTTCTTTACTCATGATTACACCTCATTTTCCAATAGTGTTTTAAGTTCTTTCCGAGCTCTGTGCACCCTTACTTTTAAAGCACTTTCCGATACACCGGTCTCTTCAGACATCGTTTTGTAGCTCATTCCGTCTCTATATTTCATCAAAAACGGCTCAGAGTAGTCATCTGACAGTTGTAATAAAGATTGCTTCAATAGCTGCCCCCACTCTTTGATCTCCATCTTCAAGTGAGGTGTTTGCTGTTCAGAATAATTTGAATCTAAGAACCCGGAATCCATCTCACTTATTCTATGATTTTTTCTTCTCACATTTTTAGCATAATCGCGACAGTGGTTCATCGCAATCGTGTATAACCATGTTGAAAACTTTGAATTCTCATTGAACTGGCGAAGTTTTTCATAGGCTTTAACAAAAATTTCCTGAGCCAACTCTTCCACTTCATCAGAATCCTTCTCAAATCTTCGAACTACATGAAATACCATTGATGAGTACCTCTCAACCAAAATCTTATACAAATCCTGTTTACCCTCCAGAATTTTCTCAATTAGCAGGTACTCTTCTTCATGTTGAGCTGATTTAGCCATTCGATGTATTACTGAATATTGTAAACCCTGCAGGGTTACTGCCAGTAGTGTGACGATTGAAGTAATGATTGGTTACAAAGTTTTTCATTCTATACAAACAAGTATAATTGAATCAGAATTAGATTGGAAATTTGCCGATTTGATTATACAACTCTCTTTAAATGATTCTTAAATCCACTCTATGGCAAGAATCAGAACTTTCTTACCTTTAGCTATTAAGACATTTATACACTATGGACAGAGAAGCATTACAAGAGCGTTACGGAATTACGGGCGAATCTGCAGCCATCAAACAGGTTGTTGACAAAATCATGCAGGTATCCGGAACGGATATTACTGTTTTATTACAAGGAGAAAGCGGGGTCGGGAAAGACGTAACCGCAAGGGCTATACACTCTTTAAGTAAGCGAAGCCGGAATGACCTTGTTATTGTCAACTGTGGTGCCATTCCGGAAGGAATTATTGAAAGTGAACTTTTTGGACATGAAAAGGGATCCTTTACCGGAGCACACGAAGCACGAAAAGGTTACTTCGAAAAAGCGGATAAAGGAACAATTTTCCTGGATGAAATTGGTGATACGCCCAAAAACATTCAGGTAAAACTATTGAGAGTGCTCGAAAGCGGAGAGTTTTTCCGGGTGGGCTCCAGCAAGATGTACACTGCTGATGTTCGCGTGATAGCAGCGACCAATCAGGATTTGTGGGAACTAGTTCAGGAAGGAAAATTCCGTGAAGATCTCTACTACCGATTGGATACCGTGAAAATCAAACTTCCCCCCCTTCGGGAACGGCAGGATGACATCATCCCGATATTCCGGAAATTTGTAACTGAGTTTTCTTCTAAATATGATTCAGTATTTCAGGGATTTTCAGACGAAGCAAAAGAATTACTCGTCTCATATCGGTGGCCGGGCAATGTGCGTGAGCTGCGAAATGTTGCAGAACAGCTGGTTGTTCTGGAAAAATCACAATTTATTGATAAAGATACCCTCCAGAAATACTTAAAAGGTCGTCAGCATCTTGGTTCAGCTGATAATCTGCCTGTATTATCACACCATGATTATGAAAATGACGATAGCGATTCAGGTTTCGATGAACGTTCGGGTACAGATATGGGCATCATTTACCGGGCACTGTTGGAAATGCAGGGAGATATCTCCGACTTGAAAAAGATGCTGGCAAAGTTTGTTTATTCAACGTTTTCGGATAAAGAGTTCAAAGCCTTGCCCAGCGCAATACCGCGTGATATCGATCCAAATGATATTTCCAGTCATATGTACAGGGATTCCTCTTCAAAAGATTCACTGGGCATTTCAACCCCCGCTGAACCACATCAGGAGGATGAACCGGACACTGTTGAGAGCTTCTTCAATGGAGACGAAATTCCATCTATAGAGGAGGCCGAAAAGTTTTTGATCGAACAGGCACTGAAACGTTTTGAAGGAAACCGGCGAAAGGCATCTGACGCCCTTGGAGTCAGCGAACGAACTCTCTACAGAAAATTGGACCAGTATGACCTTCAATAAGCGTTTATTCGGAGGATTGATCCTCTTTTCTCTTTTATTGGCCGGATGTATCAGCTACAGTTTCACCGGGGCTTCTATTCCGTCTGACGTAAGATCAATTCACATTCCATTTTTCCCGGATCAATCTCAAAGTGGTCTTGGCGATTTAAGCGACCGGCTGAACCGTGCGCTTACCAATCGATTTGTGAATCAAAGTCGCCTCTCTCTTGCTAACGATCAGGAGTCATCTGATGCTTTTGTTGAAGGGGCTATCCAAAGCTATACAAACCGCCCGTTTAGCGTACGGGGCGATGAGCAGGCTGATGTAAATGAAATACAGATTACCATTCGCGCCACTTTTCAATACCAGGATGACGATGAAGCACTCTGGAATAAAAATTTCAGCGGAAGCGCCACCTATAACACTCTGGAAAACCCCGTTGACGGTGAAATTGAAGCCGCTGAAGAAGCCCTACAGCAGATTGCAAATAATATGTTCAATGATGCCGTAAGTAATTGGTAAATCTTCTGGTCTTTCTATACTTTTGAACATGAATTTATCGGCTGAACAAATACCGAAATCACTACAAGGCTACATCGATCAGTTTGAAACTGAGCCTGATACTGCAATTGAGCGATTGGAAAAACATATCCAAAAGCGCAATATCGGAGCTGTGGGCTATTTCTTTCTCTCCTGGCTTTACCATAGAAATGAACAGAAGCAGAAAGCTGTTCAGGCCGCATTAAAAGCAAAAATCCATGCACCCGGCAGCCTGTTAATGGAACGCCTCCACTACGTAATGGCACACCCGCGTCATTTTAATGCGTGGGAACCGGAGCAGAAACGTGAACCATTCAAACGAAGTCAACACAAAGACAGGGGGCATCCCATTCAGGATCTCGACTCACTCATTGCAAAACTCTCCTCTGCTGAGAAAAAAAGAATAAAACCAGATCTCAAAGATGAGGAAGATCTGCCGGATTTAAGCGAATCAAGCAACCAGGTGGATGATATTGTGACTGAAACCCTGGCTGTTATTCATGAAAAGCAGGGTAATTTTAAAGGAGCTATTGAAACCTTTAAAAAGCTTCGGCGATCCAACTCGTCGAAAAAAGAGTATTATGATGAACAGATCTTTCGGCTTCAGCAAAAGATAGCCGAATCCGGAAAAACGAAATAAGCCTACTCTTTTACAAAACTGTTGTTCGCCTTCTCGTAACCGATTGTAGTGGAAGGCCCGTGGCCTGATAGAACTTTCGTCTCATCAGGAAGTGTGTAAAGTTTCTCTCGAATGGATTCAGTCAACAGTTCAAGATCCCCCTTATATAGATCCGTTCGTCCAATACTCTCCAGAAAAAGAGCATCACCTGCAATCAAAAGGTTTTCATCAGGGAAATAGAGCGACACATGATCAGGTGAGTGACCCGGAGTATAAATCACATCAAATGTAAATGGGCCCAAAATAAACTTTTTCTGTTCTGAAAGCTCAATCGGTGTGAAATCGAAGCCCGATGTTCTAAAGCCAAAGCGAAGCGCCTGATCCTCATAGTTATTCCAAAGATACAGATCACTGTGATTCAGGTAGACCGGTACATCAAACTCCTTCAGTACATTTTCCAGTCCCATGACATGATCGATGTGGGCGTGCGTCAGACAAATTGCAATCAGTTCTGAATTCGATTCTTCAAGATCATTTTTGAACACTGTTAATTCACGAGGATCAAAAAAGCCCGGATCGATTAAAATGGATTTACCCTGTTGAGTAATCAGGTAAGTATTCTCGGCAAAGGGTCCTACAGTGTATTGCTTAACGTCCATAAAGAGTAAAGATATAAAAAAAGGATGTAATGAAATTCACTACATCCTTAGATAATGTGTTGTTAAGCGGCTTTACTTTTTCGCATATCGTTTGTTGAAACGATCGATACGGCCGGCTTTTTGTGTAATTTTTTGATCCTTGTTGTAGAATGGATGATTTTTAGAGTCTACCTCACTTTTGTAGATACCATCTGAGACATTCATGGTGCTTCTTGTTTTCATCTCAGTACCATCACTTAAAACAACCGTAATTTCTTTATAATCGGGATGAATTCCTTTTTTCATAATCGTGACTTGGCGTTTGTTGAAACTTCAATAGACATCAAAGATACGGGTTCAAAAACGCTTTTGCAATCCGCAGGTGAAAATGAAATGACTTACATTCTTGGCAAAGAATTCAACGTGATTTCATTAACATAAGTTGCTCCTTAAATGACCCATATCTTTTATCTATTGAAAGAGCCTTTTTTTCACTATTAAGAGCGCTATTTAACTTCTTTGGTATCTCAATTTTTTTATTAATTACTGGCTCAATTACATCACGGAATTTCACCGGGTGCGCTGTGGCGAGTGTAATTAAGTGATTGTCCACTTTTTCATCAGACTGATAATCTATCGTTGCCCGATACCCGATAGCAGTATGAGGACAAAGAAGGTATCCCCTTTCTTTATATACATCCATTATCGTTTTGCGTGTTTCTTCATCAGAATAGGAGTAGCCCGAGATTTTACTCCGCATCACACTGTCTGAGTCGTTAAACAGGAATTTCAGCCGCGAAAAATTACTTGGATTGCCAACATCCATCGCATTAGAAATAGTTTGGATGGAATCCTTAGGTTTGAAATACCCGCTTTTCAAGTAGTATGGTATTATGTCATTCACATTAGTAGCAGCCAAAAAATGTTTAATGGTCAAACCCATCTGTCCGGCAATCACTCCTCCTGTAAGATTGCCAAAATTCCCACTGGGTACTGAAAAAACAGGCGGTTCAGATACTCCCCGCTTCATGAGTTCCGCAGCTGCAAATGCATAATAAAAGGACTGCGGCAGAAGCCTGGCTATATTAATGGAATTTGCTGAGCTGAGCTGTATTTTTTCATTTAATTTTTTATCCAGGAACGCCTCCTTCACCAGGCGCTGACAATCATCAAATACACCATCTACCTCAAGAGCTGTGATATTTTCGCCAAGGGTGGTCATCTGTTTTTCCTGCAATGGACTCACTTTCCCCTTAGGATACAGCAGGCAAACGTTAACGCCGGGCACCATATAGAACCCATGTGCAACGGCACCTCCAGTATCCCCCGATGTCGCGACAAGGATCGTTACTTCTTCATTCTGTTTTTGAGCATTTTCAGAGAACAGGCGAGCCATGAAACGGGCACCAAAATCTTTAAATGCCAGCGTAGGACCGTGAAAGAGTTCAAGTACATGCTGCCTGCTTCCGAGGCTTTTCATCCTAAGCGGAAAGTCGAAAGCTTCTTCAACTACAGCTTTTAAAGCGTATTCCGTTAACTCCTCTTTCAGATAAGGTTTAGCCATTTCAAATGCAATCTCCAAAAAGCTTTTGCCCGGCAGGGAAGACCAAAAAACATCAGAAATTACAGGTATTTGTTCGGGCATATACAGACCGCCATCCGGTGCAAGGCCTCTGCGCATCGCTTCGAAAAAACTGACGGCAGGAGAATTCCCCTTTGTGCTTATAAATTTCATCTGTTCGGCATTTTAACTATTTAAAATCCTAAGTGAACTCAACCAATAACCCTGGCACCTTCTGTGTTGATTTTAGAAATATATACATCAAAGTCGAGCCCAAGAATTTTCAGGGAATCACCCATTTTTTCTCCAATTAACTCTGCATCTTTTTTTGATTTGCTTAGGGCAAAAACAGAAGGCCCCGAACCAGATATACTGCATCCCAAAGCACCGCCTTGCATAGCTGCTGATTTCATTTCAGCATAACCGGGTATCAAAACTGAACGTACAGGTTCAATGATTACATCCTCTAAAGAGCGGGCAATCAGGTCATAGTCATTCTTATATAGCCCTGCGACCAGTGCCCCTACATTTGCCCACTGTGTTACAGCCTTTTCCAGAAGGATCTCTTTTTTCAAAATCATCCGGCTATTTCTCGTTTTTATTTCGATATGCGGATGAACAATTGTACAGTGAAGATTTTCAGGTGTAGGCAAAGTAATTACATCCGGTGGCTGATGTGTTTTCACAAGTATAAACCCACCAAAAAGTGAAGCAGCCACGTTATCGGCATGCGCTGTTCCGCTTGCCGCAAGCTCTCCATCTACCGCAAATGGCAATAGTTCTGATGTGGTAAAAGGTTTTCCTAATAGTTCGTTAACCGCTACTACGGCAGCCGCTGAACTCGCCGCACTTGACCCCAAACCACTGCCAAGCGGCATATTTTTTTTAATTCTGAGTTCAATTCCCGGTTTATCTTTTTTGACGAATTTGTTCAGAAGTGATATTACTGAAAGCCCGGCGGTATTTTTTTCAGCTTCAAGCGGAAGTTTACCTCCATCCCCTTCAATAGCTGCGATTGAAATTCCGGGTTGATCGCATTTCGTGGCTGTCACCTCATCACCCAGTCCATGTATTGCAAATCCAAGTACATCAAACCCGCACGCTACATTGGCAACGGTGGCCGGGGCAAAAACTGTAACTGATTTGCTAATGCTTTCTCCCTTCATATCTGTTTTGAATATTTATTTGAGCCAGCCATATACCTTAGTCTCCTGCATTATTTGCTTTCGTATTTGCAACTCGCAAAATATCCGAAATTACGCCTGCTGCCGTAACCTTGGCTCCTGCGCCCGGACCTTTTACAATCAGTGGAGACTCATCATAGTAAGTTGTGTAGAATGCAACAATATTATCACTGCCTGACAAATTGTAGAAAGGGTGTGACTCATCAATTTTTTCCAGTTTAACAACGCCTTTCCCATTTTCAAATCGGGCGATATAGCACAATTTTTTATTATCTGAGAATGCCTCTTTTTGCAAGCGATTGTAGTGAGCATCATGCTCTTTTAGTTTACTGAAAAATTCATCCACGCTTTGAACTTCCCTGGAATCTTCCGGAACCAGATTTTGAATTTCTATATCCTCCATCTCAACATTATAACCGGCCACCCTTGCCAGTATTAAAAGTTTTCTGCCCACATCATTGCCATTCAGATCTTCACGCGGATCAGGCTCGGTATATCCTTTTTCTTTTGCGGTTTTTACCACGTCACTAAAAGAAGACAACCCATCAAAATTGTTGAAAATGTAGCTCAGCGTACCTGACAATACTCCCTCAATACGATTTACCTTGTCTCCTGTTCGCACCAGTTCATGGATAGTTTCAATAATAGGAAGTCCGGCACCTACGTTAGTTTCGAATTTAAATGAACAGTTATGCTTTTCGGCTGTTTTCTGGAGCAGATTATAAAACTCCATCGATGATGAATTTGCTTTTTTGTTCGGTGAAACGATCGAAATACTCTGGCTCAAAACATCTTCATACACCGTTTGGATATCAGGGCTGGCCGTGCAATCAACAAAAATACTGTTCGACAGGTTTGCCGATTTCATCTCTTCAACAAACGTTTTGAGTGACATTTTACGTCCATTTTCCTCGATCTCTTTTTCCCAATGAGACAGTGAAATGGACGATTCCCCGATCAGCATTTTCCGACTCGTAGCAACTCCTTTTAGCTGAATATCAAGCTTGTATTTTGTTTTCAACTCCTCTTTTTGATTCTCCAGGAGTTCCAAAAGCGTACCTCCGATTAACCCGGTGCCGATCAAATACAGGTTAATTGATTTTTCACCCGACAGGAAAAAGGCATCGTGAATCGTGTTTACGGCTTTTTTTTCATTCTTTCTATCCACCACAAAAGAGATGTTTCGCTCGGAAGAGCCCTGTGCAATGGCAACAACATTAATTCCATTACGCCCCAATGCATAGAACACCTGACCGGCAATACCCGGTATTTGGCGCATATTTTCTCCTACAACAGCAATTGCAGACAGCTCCTTTTCAATTCGTATTTCATCAATAATATCATGCTTAATTTCTTCACTGAATTCTAATTCAATTGATCTTTTAGCCGAATAAGCCTGATCAGGCATAACAGCCAGTGATATTGTGTGTTCCGAAGATGATTGAGTAATAAGAATGATATTAATACTCTCTTGTGCCAGCGCATTAAAAATTCTTGCCGCCACACCGCTGACGCCAATCATACCGCTCCCTTTAATTGTAATCAACGCGATATTATCGATGGATGAGATGCCTCTTATATTCCCGTTTCCATTCTCCTTTTCTTTTTTTTGCTGAATAAGTGTCCCGGGGTGATCTGGCTTGAACGTATTTTTTATTAAAATAGGAATACCAGATTTCAGTACAGGTTGAATAGTTGGCGGGTAAATTACTTTAGCGCCAAAATGGGACATCTCCATAGCCTCTTCGTAGGAGGCATAGTCAACCGAAAATGCACGCTCAACTTTTCTTGGATCTGCAGTCATGAGCCCATCTACATCCGTCCAAATCTCAATCATTTTTGCTTCTGTAGCTGCCCCGAAGAGTGATGCTGTATAATCTGATCCCCCCCTGCCTAATGTTGTGGATTCATTTTTTTCCGATGATGAAATAAATCCTGTGGCAACGATCACATTTTCATTATTCCGTTCTACGAACTCTCTTATATTTACAAAAGTAGACGAGGTGATTACCTTGGCCGCACCAAAACTCGTGTCTGTCTTGATGAGTTGCCGGGTATCTGCATAAAGCGAGTCTATACCCCTGTTTTGCAAGCAGGCGCTTAAAATTGATGCTGAAAACCGTTCTCCAAAGCCAACCACGAAATCACGGGTTTTTTTTGTCAATTCCCGAACCAATGAAACTCCCTTGAGAACATCCTCAAGCTCATTGAGCTTGATCTTAAAGTCTGTTATAGCGTCACTGCGGTTGTTTACAGGTATCACCTTATTAATTGTATCAATGTGCCTTTTCTCAATATTCGTTAAAATATCCTGGTAACTGCTTTCAAAGTTCTCTGCAAGTGAAGCAAGTTCAAATAGCTGATTTGTAACGCCTTTAAAAGCGGATACAACAACAATGAGACGATCTTCTTTTTGTTTATCGTTTATAATTTCAATTACGCGTTCGAGCGCTTCGGGTGATCCTACAGAGCTCCCACCAAATTTTAAAATCCTCATTCTGCACATTCGTAGTTAATATACACCTGCACATGTTACCTAATCGCACTACTGTCTTCAACAAAAGTTTTAATCAAAGCACCTTTTAAACTCGAAGGGCTTCCAGTCTTAAATAATAAGTGCCTCTGATATGGGTTCGAGTGCCTCTTTATTTTTTGAATTGATTTATCAATCATCCCCTTAGTCCCTTCAATACTCAATTCAACCTGTGATTCTATCTTACCTAAATACTGAAATCTAAGACCGTTAAATACCTATTAAAAAATTGTTTAAGAATCGGAACGGCCAGTTAAAGTAACAATGGAACGTTAATTTTTAATCCTGAGTGGCAGTGAAAAATATCAGGTATAAGAAAGGTGAGATCATTTTATATCTGATAGAAAATCTTCAGACATAAAGTCTGAGATTTTGAAAGGATTTTATGAAGTAAAATAGAATCACTTCATTTATTAAAAATGGTCCGGAGTAAACCGATAAACATAGATCTACTCCGGATTCTCTCTTTTAATCGTTAAACCAATACTGTTTCACCGTCAGACTTACTGAGACCTTTTGGAATTTGATCATCCGGAACAGCCGATCGGTTGTACTCTTTCAACGTAAATTCATCAACCAGAATCGTATCATAACGGGCTTCTTCAGTTTTTCTGACGATCTCAGCTTCCTCTTCTGTAATGATACCTTTCTCCAACGCCGGCTCAATCTGCTTCAGAACATGTGACTTTTTAATATCACCGGCTTTGGTTGCCTTATAAAGTTTCTTGTAAACCGGGAAGGACTCTTCCACAATTTTCATCGCATGCTCATATCGACCAAGCGCCTGCTCCGGAGAGTCCGGTATGTAAATACCTGAAGTTATTCGGTCTCTCTGATCACCGCGTGTTTGCATGGCCTGGGCGATTTTGTGTCCCAATTTATCGGACGGTTTTTTCCCGATTCGGTTCATCCGTGACCACAGCCCAACCGGTCCGCGGAACAACCAGCTCAGTCCGGGAACACTGATTTCGCTATAGATCTCATCAAATGCATTCTGGATTTTGAAAAATGCATGCTGCATGGACCAATCCAGGAATATTTCATCCTCTTTTTTACGGCCTTCCGCTTCAAAACGTCGCAGTGTTGCTGCTGCAAGCATCATCCAGCTCAGGATATCAGCATATCGTCCGGCCAGTTTCTCCTTCATCTTAAGCGCCCCACCATATGAGCCGAGCGCTATGTCTGCCATGAACGCAAAGGAAGCCGATGCCCACGACAGTTTGCGATAATATTTTGCCGCCGGACCGCTTACCGGTGAAGATGCAAACCTGCCTCGTGAAATACTCAGCAGCAGCGAGCGCACAGAATTCTTTACAACATGCCCGATATGTTTCCAGAAAGCGTCATCGAACTGTTTCAAATCTTTATTCATCAACGCTTCGATCTCTTTAAGTGCATACGGGTGACTTCGAATTGCACCCTGGCCAAATATCATCAATGTACGGGTCAGAATATTTGCTCCTTCCACAGTAATAGCGATAGGGGTAGCAATGTAGCTATGGGCAAAGATATTTCTCGGACCCATTGAAATACCGGCTCCGCCTACAATGTCCATTGAGTCATTTATTATTTCTCTGCCGAGCTCGGTGAAATTGTATTTGGCAATTGCCGTAACAACCGCAGGTTTTGCACCTTCATCCAATGCACCGCAAATGTAACCGCGGGCTGCGTCCATAAGGTATGTATAACCGCCAATTCTTGCCATCGGCTCCTCAATACCCTCAAATTTCCCGATATTGAGACCGAACTGTTTCCGAATCAGTGAGTAGGCACCGACAGCACGAGTTGCTACTTTTGCACCGCCAATCGCCTGAGCCGGAAGCGAAATTCCTCGACCGACTGCAAGTGATTCCATCAACATTCTCCAACCGTTACCGGCTCCTTCCACTCCTCCAATAATCGCATCCACAGGGACGATCACATCCTTACCGCGTGTCGGGCAGTTATAAAAAGGTACACCGAGCGGATCATGACGCTTGCCAAGTTCCACTCCTTCGGCATCACTTGGAATCAACGCTGCAGTAATTCCAAGGTTTTTACCTTTGCCGAGCAGATTTTCGGGATCTGACAGTTTAAAGGCCAAGCCAATTACAGTTGAAATCGCTGCAAGTGTGATGTACCGTTTTTCCCAGCTTAATTTCAGATAAAGGTTACCGTCATCATCCTTAAATACTTCTCCGTGACTCTGCATGCCACCTGCATCAGATCCGGCATTTGGCTCTGTAAGTGCGAAACATGGAATTTCTTCACCTTTAGCCAGCCGTGGCAGGTAGTGATCTTTCTGCTCCTGTGTTCCATAATGCATCAGAAGTTCGGCGGGCCCCAATGAATTTGGTACCATCACGGTTGTTGCAAGCGGTCCGCAACGGGATGCAAGCTTTGCAACAATGGCACTATGCGCATTGGCAGAGAAACCATATCCACCATACTCCTCCGGAATAATCAAACCAAAGAATCGCTTCTCCTTCATGTAATTCCAGGTCTTGTCATCAAATTCTCTCCTTTGAAAAACTTCCCAATCGGATACCATTGAACAGAGCTCTTCTACAGGCCCATCCATAAATTCCTGCTCCTCCTTAGTGAGGTCCGGATATTTTTCGCTGTTGAGCCTTTTCAAGTCGGGACTTCCGGAAAACAGTTCTCCTTCAATCCATACAGTACCCGCATCAATGGCCGTCTGCTCTGTTTCAGAGATAGCAGGCAATATTTTCAGGGCATCCAGAAGTTTCATCATCGGCCCGGACAATACCGCTCTCCGGACTGCTTTAACATTGAAAATGACCGCCAATACCACATAGGTTACCAGCAGCCAGGCAGGTGCTCCAAATCCTCCCAGAGCAACCAATCCGGCAATTGCCCACAGCCAAAGCGGTGCGCCCGTAAACCCAAATATCAAAAAGACCAATACAACTCCGGACCATACGGCCCATGGCTCCATTTCACTAAAAAATCCAAGTTGACTCATGATAGCTTCCATAACTGACTCCTTTTATGCGGGTGTTTTTTGAATAATAAATCCTTGAATAATCTGATCTCTTGCAATACTCAGAAACTGTTCCTTAGATACCCTTGTATCAAGACGCTTTCCAAGAATCACGGAAACAACACCGTGAATTTGTGCCCATAGTGTGTACGCACTCACAAGCGGATCTTCAACATCAAACAGTTGCTGTTCCTTTCCTCTTTTTATTATGCCGGCCAGCAGTTCGTAAATCTGCCGGACCTGCTGGAATTTCTCTTTAGGATATTTTGGCATCTCCTCCGGCCGAACCATATAGATAATTTCATACTCCTGAGGATTCTGGAGTGCATAATTCACATATGCATCCGTCATCGACTCAAGCTGTTCAACCGGACTGACTGATTCATCCAGTGTACTTCTCAAAACTTTGTTTAAATTTGCGATACTCTCCTCAACCAGGGCCAGAAGCAGATCATCCTTATTTTTGAAATACAGATAGATACTGGTTGCTGTTACATTGGCTTTTTTTGCGATTTTGCGCATTGACATTTTGCTGAAACCATGTTTCAGCAACAACTCTTTACTCACATCTAAAATTTCTTCACGAAGAGACATACAAAATAGGTTAACACTGTTAAGTACACAATGTTAATTTATTAATTCTGACAAGAATGTCAATAGTCGTGCCCGTTTTGTTATGATATTTAAACTAGCTTTTCTCTCACTTTAAACGGAAGGAGATGTAGTGAATGATTTTATTCTCCTCAAGATGCATCTTCTCATAGAAAGTTTTTATTGATAAAACTGGATCATCAGGACGCTCGTCATAGACATTATCCACGCGCTCTACTATCTCACAACCTTCCTGATCAATTGTTTCGAGAGTAAAATTGTATAAATTTTCAGAATCAGTCTTCAGGTGAACGATTGCTCCCGGTTTTACTACTTTTCTATAGATATCCAGAAATTTAGGTGAGGTCAATCGCTTTGATGCTTTCGAATCCCTAAGATACGGGTCCGGGAATGTAATCCATATTTCGTCCACTTCACCTTTCTCGAAATACTCTGCCAGATGGTCAATATAGATTCTCATGAAATGAACATTCGGAAGAGGCTCCTCCAGGGCTTGCTTAGCTCCTTTCCACAATCTCCAGCCTTTTTTATCGATTCCGATAAAATTTTTATCGGGATGCATACGAGCCAGATTTACCGTGTATTCTCCTTTACCGCACGCCAACTCCAGAACGATCGGCTGTTCATTCTTAAAAACCTCTTTACGCCAAGTTCCGTACGGTTTCGGGTTTCCGTCTTCAAAATCGGTGTATTCAAAAACATTCGAGAACCTATCTACATCTTCAAATTTTTGAAGCTTATTCTTCGCCATCCTTTTTTTGAATTATTATGGTGCCAAACGTTGTCTGTTCCATTTGCCTGCAGAATGCTGGTATAGAATTCTATCGTGAAGTCTTCCCGGCCTGCCCTGCCAGAATTCAATTGTATTATAGAAAATTTTGTATCCACCCCAATATTCAGGCTTTGGAATCTTCTCTCCGTTAAACTTTTGTTCAATTTCCTTGAATCTGGCAACAAGTTCTTCCCGATCGGCAATCGGGCGGCTCTGCTCAGATGCCCAAGCGCCTACTTGACTGTCTCTTGGTCTGGAGTGAAAGTATCGCTCGCTCTCTGATTCACTCACTTTTTCAACGCGTCCGCTAAACCTGATTTGACGTTCCAACTCAGCCCACCAGATGGTGCATGCAGCAAAAGGATGTGCCGTTAATTCCTCACCCTTGCGGCTTTTATAATTCGTATAGAATATAGCGGAAGTATCATCAATTCCCTTCAACAATACCATCCTGACATTGGGTGTGCCACCTTCCGTCACTGTTGCCAGCGCCATCGCATTGGGTTCCGGAACTTCAGATTTTACTGCTTCATCAATCCATTTCCTGAATAGATCAACCGGCTCATCTTTCAGATCCTGATCTGTTAGACCGTCATTGGTATAATTTTTTCTGATATCTTCAATATTCATAACCAACCTGATTTACGCCCCAAAATATTCAGGTTCATTGCCTTTTTTCCATTTAATATTGCAGCCGATACTTGGAATTTGATCTTCCTGGACTTCTTCCCCAGCCAATACTTTATCCGTGGCATCCCGCAAATCTTTTCCGGTTACAGGCTTATTATTGCCCGGCCGGCTGTCATCAAACTGCCCCCTGTAAGCCAGTTCATGCTTTTCATCAAATAGAAAAATGTCAGGAGTACACGCGGCACGATAGGCTTTAGCAACCTCCTGGGTTTCATCATACAGATATGGAAACGGGTATCCGTATTTTGCAGCTTCTTCCTTCATTTTTTGGGGGCTGTCATCAGGATATTTTTCCACATCATTGGAGCAAATAGCCACAATGGCTACACCTTTGGGCAGATAGTCTTTTGCATACTCCACCAAACCTTCTTTGATATTTTTCACGTAGGGACAGTGGTTACTGATAAACATTACAACCAACGCTCTGTTTCCCCGATAGTCTTTCAGAGTAATCTCTTTTCCGGTAACTGTATCAGGCAGTGAAAATTTGGGAGCCTTTGTACCCAATTCCAGCATCGTTGAATTTACTGCAGACATATTTTTTGAAGATTTTGTTATAAAAACTTGTTTTATGTTTCAGTTCTGCTGACATAACAGTTCATCAGGCCAGTGCATTCAAAAATTTCAAAACGAAGATAAAAAAACGATTTCCCGGTTCTTCTCATAATCCCATATATCCATAGACATTTTTTTCAGAATAGATTCAACTGACCGATGACAGGGCGCTTGAAATGTGATGTATTCAGTGGTGGAATCGGCCCATCCAAACCGAGCCTTTTTTTATGAATTTTTATGAGCTGTTTGATCTGATTGGAATAAGGGCCCACCGTCTGAAATCTCTCGCCGAATTCTGAACGGTTCAATTGGCCATCCTTCAAACTTTTAATTCGATTCAGCACTTTATCTTTTCGATCCGGAAAGTAATCCTCCAACCACTTTGTAAAGATATCCTTCACGCCGTAAGGCAGTCTCACAATAGTATATGCCATGGATGAAGCACCCGAATTGGCAGCGGCTTCCATCAACGGTACAATCTCGTCATCCGTTAATCCCGGTATAATGGGTGCAATATTTACGTTTACCGGAATTCCAGCAGCCGCAAGCTCCTCAATCGCTTTCAATCGTCGGGCAGGTCTCGATGTTCTTGGTTCCATCACATTGGTAATTTCAGGCCTCAGCGAAGTGAGTGAAATGGTTACCCGCACTGCCCCAATTTCAGCCAGTTTTTTCAGATAATCAATATCCCTTGTCACCAGGTAGTTTTTTGTAATGATTCCCAACGGATGGCTGCAATCAGCCAAAATCTCCACACAGCGGCGGGTAATCTCCAACTCCTTCTCGATCGGTTGATAGGGATCTGTCACTCCGCTCATGACCAAAGTCTGCGGTTTCCACTTTTTATCGGCCAGAGCCTTTTTCAGTAATTTAGGTGCATCATACTTCACTACAATCTTCGATTCGAAGTCAAGTCCTGCACTCATCCCCAGAAATTCGTGTGTGGGCCGGGCGTAGCAGTAAACACAGCCATGCTCACACCCGCGGTAAGGGTTCAAACCCACATCAAAAGGAATATCCGGGCTTTGGTTTCTGGATATAACTCCGGCGGTATGATCTTTCAGAAGCTGGGTTTTGGGCTTCTTGAGCTGACCTGTCTCTGAATCGATCTCATATTCAAGATCGGTCTCAGAAAAACGATTTTTAGGATTTTGAGCGGCACCCCGCCCTTTGATTGGCTGGCTCATAGGTTACACATATTTTATACATGTTTAATGTATGAGCTTCAATGAATGTTTTCAAGAAACTATTTGAGATTATTTGTAACCCAAAAGAAGACTTGAATGTTTACAAAGACGTTTCTTTTTCTCGCAGACCTACGCAGATTAAACGCTGATTCACGCAGAATTTCTGCGACACTCTGCGGAATAATCTGCGAGAACCTACTTACGCAAATTTCTGAACGGCAGACTGAATAGTTTGAAGTGCTCCTTCAAGTAGATCAGGCTCTATAATCAACGGCGGGGCAATTCGGATCAGAGAATTGGAGTGGAGAGTCCAGCCGAGGATAATTCCCTTTTCAAAACACTCCTCAACCACTTTTTGGGTCAAATCGGAATCCCGAAGCTGAAGCCCAAGCATTCCGCCCCGGCCTCTAAGTTCTAATATGCCTTCTCCTTTTAAAATCTTGTGTGCAGTCTTTTCAATCCGTTCTGCTTTGGAACTGAAATCATCCGCCAGTAGAGTCTCCAGGTTAGCATGCGCTGCCGCACAGCAAACAGGATGTCCTCCAAACGTGGTTACGTGATTCAGTGGCGGATTGTGCTTAAACTCCTCAAATATCTCTGAAGAGGAGACAAACGCTCCCATGGGCATACCTCCGCCCATCGCCTTGGCCAGCGTCAATATATCCGGTACTACATCGTAATACTGAAACGCAAAAAGAGATCCGGTTCTGTAGAAGCCCGTCTGAATTTCATCAAAAATCAGAAGTGCACCTGTATCGTCACATTTCTCTCGAACCTGTTGCAGCCACTCTCGGTCGGCAGGAATTACACCTCCCTCACCCTGGATCGGCTCCATGATGACGGCTGCGGTTTTATCATCAATCTTATTCAAACCGCTCGGGTCATTAAAATCGATAAAGTGAACATCGGGCAGAAGCGGCTTGTATGGATCACGATAGACATCCCGACCGGTTACGCTTAGCGAACCGTGAGTATCACCGTGATAGCTGTTATTAAAAGCGACAATCTTACTTCTGCTGGTAAATTTTTTGGCCAATTTAAGCGCACCCTCATTCGCTTCGGTTCCGCTATTCACAAAATAGACACGGTCGAGAGAGTCCGGAAGCTGATCAGTCAGAAGCTGGGCGAAACGACTTTGCGGCTCCTGGATATATTCGCCATATACCATCACGTGCAAATGCTTATCCAGTTGCTTTTGAATGGCGTTAATCACATTAGGATGGCGGTGTCCCAGGCTACTCACCGCAATTCCGGAAATCAGATCCACATAACTTTTACCCTCTTTCGTGTGGATATGGCATCCCTCAGCATAATCAATCTCAAGCCCCATAGGGGCATCACTGGTTTGAGCAACATGCTTATAAAATGAGTCTGAAAATTGCGACATATGTTGCCTGTCTACCTATCCGTTTTCCCATTTATCAATAAGGGGCAGCAACTCCTTCTGAGTTGATTCTGTTTTGTCATCGGCATACCATTTGTGCAGCGTTTCAGAAATCTCACGGTAATCCTCCCCGTCGTTCGTCCGCCAGTTTTCAAACATCTCCTGTGCTTCAAATGGGCGAGGCCCCCAATCTCCAAGTACATCAAGTGAATTTGCATCCAATACAACGAGTTTTGGGATAGATCTGCTCTTACCGTTTGTCAGGAATTCATCCATGATATCCAGATGCTGATCTCTTAAAATGAATTTCAGCTCAATGTTATCATTTAGATCTGCCATTTTATGCAAGATTGGAATAATCTGTGCTGCATCACCGCACCACGCTTCTGTCAGTACCAGCCAGATCATTGGGCGTTCAATCGCTTCTATCCGCTCCTTTAGATCCGGATTGAGCTCTGTGGTTTTATCCAACCGTCGCATACGGAACATGTTCATTTTTGTGTAATGAAGCATCGCCTCTGAGTGATTCTCCCCGGTCGTTTTACCGGACTTCATCAAGTAATCGATCAGTTCTCTGTACTGTTGATAGGTGTAGGCTTCCCTGAGAATTTCTCTTGTGATGGGAGCCGCTTTTACTTCTGTCATATATCTTTAGAAATAAGATTTTAAAACTGTGTCGCCGATCCATTCGTAGCGGACGGCGTTGAGTATTATTAAAAAAATTACAAATGAGAGTGAAGCCATAAACTTCATCTTCATAACACTGCTGTATTCACTTTCCATTCCTTTCAGGCGCAGAAGTAAACGAAGTAAAATAACACCGGTAATTAAACCTAGTATGAAGAAAATAACTGCCGGATAGGGATAAATCTGTAATAGACCGGCACTGAAGAAAATCATTCCAAACAGATATGAGACTATAAAAAAGAATTTCACTCCATCTGCGCCATACTCCACTGCAAATGTTCTGTCTCCGCGTATTATATCCTGCTTCATCTGATATATCTGTGAAACGGGATAGAGACTCAACAGTATTAGAGATGCTCCGAGAGCAGAAATTATTACGGGTAAAGAAATACTTTCTCCCGCGGCAATACAGCCGAGCAGAACAGAATTAAAACCGGTACTCACTGCTATTGCAACCAAACTCAGTTGAGGATGACTCTTCCAGCGTGCCAGCGGCGTTGAGTAGAGCCAAAACAGTAAGAGACTCACTCCGTAAACTGCAAAGTAGATCACTCCAAAAAACAGTGCCCAAAGCCATCCCAGAAACATCATAATGAGAGAAGCCATCCGCATCCATTCTGTCATTTTGGGCGGGTTTTTCAATCCGCCAATCGGCCCCTCATCTTTATCCCAATAGGAGTTAAAAGCCGTGGCTCCACCAAATAGCAGAACGTGAATGTTCAAAAACTGCAGCCAAAACTGAGACGTATTCATTTGATCTGCCATCAATCCACCCAAAAGAAATCCACCTGAGAGTATGAATAACTGGTAGTGCAGCCTTAGATGAAGCAGAAAATGACCTATTTCTTTAATCATAGCGGTAAAGTTTTGAATAGTTTACAGGAATCAATTTCGCATCGCAAGCTTAAGAGTGATATTTTTGATGCATGGAATTGATGAAAGACGAAATAACGGTCGACCAACCAATTTTACCGGAGAGTGAGTGGAGTAGCAGAAAAAAATCTCATGAGGATTCGCTGGTTGAACTGCTCGATCCCTATCTAAAAAAGCGCTCGATGCAGCAGAAGGATCCCGTTCTCGATTTCCTATTTGAATACTACGCCTTTCGTCCATCTCACTTGAAGCGCTGGTCGCCGGGAATTGGGGTAACTCTGGAAATAAGCCCGAACTCTGATCTGCCTGAAGTTTCCGAGCTGACTGTTACTGATCATCTCGCCTATCTTGATCCCAAACATTTTCCCAAAAAGAGGATCAAATCCCTTCGCTGGACACTTGATCTGCTGAAAGAGAGCGCCGATAAAAAACCGCTCTTCGGCTGCTTCGGAATGCATGAGTGGGCTATGGTCTATCGCGCCGGTGAGGTTCGTCATGAGCAGATTCCACTGCGGCTTCCCGATGATGAAATTGCCGAATTTGTGGAATCAAGACCGCTTCTTTGCACTCATTTTGACGCATTCCGATTCTTCACCGATAAAGCGAAACCGATGAACCGAAATGAGTTAAGCCGGGAAAAATTTCAGCAGATGGAACAGCCGGGCTGCTTGCACACCAATATGGATCTTTATAAATGGGCCTATAAATTCTACCCATGGATCTCCAGTGAACTAATTCAAAAAGCGTTCTTCAATGCGGTTGAAACTCGAAAAGTGGATATGCAGGCAAGTCCGTACGATGCAAGAGAGTTTGGTTTGGAGCCGATTAAAATTGAGACTGAGTCGGGAAGAAAGGAGTATCTCAAAAAGCAGACAGAAATATACGAGCAGTCGATGCCGATCAGGCAAGAGCTGGTAGAAGCGTTGGAAGATATATTAAATCAAGTAATTTAGGCTTTTACATAGACCTCCAAGGTTTGGGAAACCTTGGAGGTCTCCTATCATCAACTCCCTACCCCGGAAACGAAATCTTCCCAAAGTGGACATTCTGATCGGAACCGTATTTGGTACTGAAATTAAACCCGTATCCTGCCAACATCTCATTTGCCAGTACGGCAAAAATGACGGCTTCCTTTGCATCAGGTGAGAAACCAAGTTCGGTAAACGGCCGGATCTCAACCTCATTTAAATAATTTTCAATTCTCTTCATCAGATATCGGTTGTGAGCTCCTCCTCCACTTGGATAGATCACCGTCGCAATGTCTTCAGGTGTATGACGTTGAACATTCTCTGCAACTGTCCGGGCTGTAAGCTCCGTAACCGTTGCCACCATATCCTTATCAGAAATGTCAGAGCCTGAGAAGCCGACCAGATCTTCTTTCTCCTCAATCCACTTCAGGTTAAAATACTCGGGACCCGTTGACTTCTCTTCTTTACCTGCGAACCAGCTGTCATCGAGCATCTTGTTCAACAGGGGTTTGATGACATTACCGGATGCCGCAATTTTGCCTCCTTTATCAAACGGTTTATCAAACCTGGGCTTCACTACAGCATCAATCAATGTATTTCCGGGGCCGGTATCTGTCGAAAACTTTTTTAACCCTTTCTCTTCCAATGCCGGCAAGAACGTATAGTTCGCTATTCCACCGATGTTCAAAAGAATCCGGTTCTCTTTTTTGTCGGCAAACAACCACTCATCCACCAGCGGTGCCATGGGGGCACCCTCCCCACCGAGAGTGGTATGCTTTTGTCGAAAATCACTGACGGTTAGAATCCCGGTATTCACGGCAATGTGATCTCCATCTCCAATCTGAAGGGTTGAATTCAAGGGAGGCTCCTCTCCATTTAGATCCCGATTGGGAAGATGGTAGATTGTCTGCCCGTGACTCCCGATACAGTCCACTTTTTCCGGTTTGATATCCCACTCAAAAAGAGCTTCTACAATCATATCCGCATGGAGTTGCCCCAACCAGGAATGCACATAACACAAGTCCCTTAGTGAAACCTGATCTACAGATGTCACTTTTCGCAGCTTCTCCCTGTCCTTTTTGAGATACGGTTTTGTAACAAATTTCAGCAGACTCACCTCCGTCTCAGGACCACTCCCCTCAATTTCACAAAGTGCAATGTCCAATCCGTCCAGCGAAGTACCCGACATCAGCCCGATTACGGTTCGGCTTTCCTTCTCTGCAATTCGTGCTAATTTTTTAATGGATGGATTCATATTTTGAACTCAAATATTTTTAAGCGTTGTTCAAAAAGAACTCGTTTCAATCCAAAATACAGATCAAAAGGTACAGATGTCTGAACAAAACGAAGAAGAAGCTATATCCTCATGGAAAGAAGAGGTTGAGTATTTAGTAAACGTACTGAAAGAGAGTTTTGAATCAACAGATGTAAATTACTCGGTTGATGAACATAACAATATTCTCTATGTGGAACTTGAAGGTCTGCAGGAATATTCCAACGAGGAAGTTGTAGAAATTGCAGAACCGATCTTTGAACTTGCCGATCTCGATTTCGAGGATATCATTTTGATGCCTCTCTACTGATTTTTAAATAATACCGATAATAATAACTACAATTCCTCCCGTCAGAATAAGAGCGAGCAGTAAAAATAACCCGTCCTTGGCAATCAGGGCCAGACCGAAAACGGTCAACGCTGCACCGGCGGCATTTGCACTGAAAGGAACAAATTCCATCACCGGCATCACTGAGGCAATCAACAAACAGATAAAGGCGATCACGTAAACTGCCACATCTTTTACCAGCACCCGGAATCTGGGTTTGAGCAGCTTATCGATGAATCTGGCCGGAGATTCCAGCCACTGAACACCCTTTCGTAATTTTTTGCCAGAAATTGATCGGTTAAGGAGAACTTTTGGAAGCCAAAAGTGACTTCTTCCCATCAATAACTGTATGGAAAAAAGAAAAACAATCACTCCTAAAATCGTCGGCATACCGGGAATATCTCCTATAATCGGGGCCAGAGTGGCGAGTCCCGCCAATAGCAACAACGGACCGTAGGATCTCTCTCCCACAATCTTCAAAATCTTTCCTACTGAAACATCTTCATCTTCCCGGGTAATTTCCCGGATTCGGCTTAACAATTCCTGCAGCGATTTAAAATCGTTCTGTTCACTCATCAACATTCACTCAGGCTGATCGGAATATTCACAGCGAGTCCGCCGTCAGAAGTCTCTTTATATTTTGAGTTCATATCCTGGGCCGTCTCCCACATCGTTTTTACTACGGCATCCAGCGGAACCCGAGCTTTGTCCGGATCACTGTGCAGTGCAAGCTGAGACGCGGTAATCGCTTTTATGGCTCCCATTGTATTTCGCTCAATACACGGAACCTGAACCAGACCCCCAATCGGATCACACGTCATTCCAAGATGGTGCTCCATGGCAATTTCAGCCGCCATCAAACACTGGTCTACCGTTCCGCCAAGAGATTCGGTTAAACCGGCAGCCGCCATTGCGGATGAAACCCCGATTTCCGCCTGACAGCCTCCCATCGCTGCGGAAATCGTTGCTCGTTTTTTGAATATACTCCCGATCTCTGAAGCCGTCATCAGAAAGTTGCTTACCATATCCTTGTTAAGGTCCCGTTTAAAGGTCACCAGGTACTGAAGCACGGCTGGAATCACACCTGCCGCACCGTTTGTTGGGGCCGTTACCACGCGACTGAATGCTGCATTTTCTTCATTCACAGCTAAGGCAAAACAGCTCACCCAGTCGAGAATGTAAGCAAAGTCGTCACCGCCGTTTCGAATCGCCTCCCGCCACTCATGATAATCACTGTATTCCTGTTTGTTGAGCAGTCGCTTGTTCAAAATGGAAGCCCGTCGCATAACCTGAAGTCCGCCGGGAAGATATCCTTCGGTATGGCAGCCGCGATAGATACAATTACACATTACTTCCCATATCTTCAGAACAGCCTCGTTCGTCTCTCCTTCTGACCGCCACTCTCTCTCATTCAAAGCCACCACACCTGAAATCGGCAGTCCTGTCTCCTTGCACGCAGCCTTCAAATCTGCGGCTGAATTGATTGGATAGGGCAACGGAATATCATCGGTCTCTGATCGATCCTCTTCACCTTCCTGAACTACAAATCCGCCGCCTACCGAATAGTAAGTCTCTTTTTCAAGGGTTGTATCCCTGAACCTGCAGAGGAATGTCATGGCGTTGGGATGAAACGGTTTTATTTCATCTTTCAAAAAGTGAATGTGATTCTCCGGATTGAAATCGATCCAGCCTTTCCCGCCAAAATTGAGTTTTTTCTCCTGTCTGATTTTTTCTACCGTCGGGTTGATCTGATCCACTTCAAACTCCACGGGATCTTTTCCGCTCAACCCCAAAAGCAGGGCAATGTCCGTACCGTGACCCTGTCCGGTTTTAGCCAGTGAACCAAATAACTGAACCTCCAGGTGTTCAATATCATCCACACGATCCCCAATCACATCTATAAAACGCTGTGCAGCTTTCCACGGACCCAATGTATGTGAACTGCTGGGACCAATCCCGATTTTAAACATGTCCAGTACTGAAATGGACTCCATAATGGTAGAAATTTAGCTTTTAAAGACTTTGCAGTGAGATACAGTAAATTAATTGAAGTAGAGCTATATAGATACTTCGTTGCACTCAGGATGACTATAAATTCAGTGTGACACCTTTATTAAGTTCACCGAACTTAAAACCCTTTCTGATAGATTATTTTCAGGATGAAAACAAGCTCATCTCAGTCAATCTCCATACCTATTTTCACCCACGAAGTTAACGATTTTACAGGCTCAAAATTCTGAAATCCAGGTTAACCGAACATTAATTTTATTCATCGAGACAATCTTCTGTTCGGCGGGTATCCACAATTGAGAAAATTTTCCAGTCCCCGCCCTTTTTAATGAGGTTCATGGTATTTACACCGCAGTGACTGAACTCCACACCGCGATAAAAATGGTAATCCATCCAGGCGGTGGCAAGAGCCCCATCAACATTTACGGATATATAGAGAATTTCCTCAATTAAGGAACCCGGTTCCGCCTCTTCAACGGATTCTATAAATTCATTCATATCCGTTTCAACAAGCTCAGCTGCTTCATCAGCAGTCCTGACCGTATGAAGAGTTGCATTTCCGTCTAATACGGATCTCAAAACGTCCCCATCAGATTTTTCCATACCATCAAAAAGCGTCATCACTGTTTCGCGCACATTATCTGACTCCTGTTTCGAATCATCAAACGACTGCGCATATATCGTACCTGAGCTTAGAAAAGTGAGCAGCAACCAAACTGTATATTTCATAATTGTCATATAATGTTATTGTTTGGCCTCAAAGTACAAATAGAACAGGTTTATCTTAAATAATTTTCGGTTATTTGAATTTAATCTACTGTATTAGTATACTCATACAGTAATCAACTATACCTGACTATGATCAATATCAAAAAACTTTCATTCGCCTTTAAAAAGGGAGAGCCTCTGTTCAGTGACCTGGACTGGTCACTTGAACCGGGAAAAACCTATGGTCTTCTCGGTCTGAACGGCGCCGGCAAAACATCCCTTTTTAATATTATTTCAGGAATGCTATTCCCAAAAGACGGTGAGTGTACCTTTGAGGGTGAGCCGGTTCGAGGTCGATCCCCACAATTTTTAAGCGAGCTCTTCATCGTTCCGGAACAGTTTGAACTTCCTGCCATGACCGGGGATAAATATGTTAAACTTCATGCACCTTTTTACCCAAGGTTTGACGAACAGCTGATGGAGAGAGCCCTGTCTGAACTTCAGGTTAATTCTAAAAAGAAGATTTCAGAACTCTCTTTTGGACAGCAGAAGAAATTTCTGCTATCCTTTGCATTGGCAACTTGCACCAAACTGCTTCTTCTGGATGAACCGACCAACGGAATGGATATTCCTTCTAAAAGTCAGTTCAGAAAGCTGCAGGCGTCGCTGGATCAACCGGACCGCTGTACGGTGATTTCCACTCATCAGGTTCGGGATCTGGGATCGATGCTTGATCATGTGACCGTTCTGAAAGATGGCAAAATTATCTTCAATCGTTCTCTGGATAAAATATTTGAGCACCTCTCCTTTATCAAAACGGATTCAGAGGAATCCGGACAGTACATCTATGCTGAAGAGATTCTGGGCGGCCTCCACACCATTCAACCATACACAGATGAAGTCAGAAATGATTTTGATTTAGAGCTTCTGTTTAACGGGGTAATTCAGCAGCCGGATCAGATCAATCAACAGTTTAACGGAGGGGGAAAATGAAAACAATCAATCAAGTAAGAGGTTTTTCGAAAGAGCGTTTTTGGCAGGTTGTAAAACGATTCTGTATTCTCAACCTAAAGAAGTGGCTGATCGGTTTTGCGGGTGGTGCCGGGATATTGTTAATCGTTTTTCTACTCACCTCAATCGAAAATATAATCAACTCCACGCCTCCGCCAACATCAATTGCCGGTGTAGGTGTCGTAGGTTTAGGACTGATTCTTTATAAATTTGGTGGCTATTTTCTCACGTCCGGTATTTTCAATGAATTGGGAAAGAAAGGCAAGGCTTCACAAATGCTTACATTACCCGCCAGTACATTTGAGAAGTTTTTAGCAGGATGGTTTTTAACCTACTTCCTCTATACTGTTGTAGTAATGAGCTTGCTATATATTATTGGGTTAATTCTTGGAGTCAACCCAATTCTGACTACACTACAATTTTCTGACTCGACCGTTGACGCGTCCAACTTCTACTTTCTGGATACCGTGTTGACTTTCACAGCCATGCATAGCGTATTTTTTCTTGGCTCGATATACTTCAATGGAAATAACTTCCTGAAAACACTACTGGCCATTGTACTATTCTTTATCGGTTTGGGAATAACAACCACGCTCATTTGGATTTTTTACTCCGGCACGGCAAGTGATGTAGTCCAAATACAGACAACCCTGGAGCTAGAGCCTTCAACTACTGCATTTTATGGTGCATTTTTCAAAATAGTAATCGCAGCTCTCTTTCTCTTCCTCTCCTACCGTCAACTTCAAAACCGGCAGATTGCGTGATGGACTATTCAGGAAACCGCCCGATTTATATGCAGATCGTCGATCACTTCTGTGATCAGATTCTCCGGAAGAAATGGTCTGCCGGCGACAGGATTCCGTCTGTTCGTGAAATCGCGGTAAAGATGGAGGTCAACCCCAATACGGCCATCCGCGCCTTCCACTACCTGCAGGATGAGGGTGTTCTCTACAATGAGCGTGGAGTAGGATATTTCGTGTCCGATCAAGCCAATGATCGGGTTGTCTTACTTAAAAGGGAGGAGTTTATAAAAAATAAACTTCCGGGGTTTTACCACGACATGAAATTGCTGGGGTTCAACAGCTCAGACCTGGATGAGCTCTATAGAAAACACTACGGTGAAGAATAAACTGTGCAACGAGTCGCCCGACACGTTGGCTTTAGATTCTAAACTGTTGGTATCTAAGACCTGGTATTTATACTCTAAGTATCCACGATGTTCAACAATCTTTCCATTGGATAATTGACAAGGCAACAAATTTAGATTTAAAAAAAAACATCTTTTTCGCACTGTTCCCGGGTTGAGTGTACCGTCATCCTTTGCTTATTTTCTCAAAAATCTCATTATTTAGATTAAGAAGTACGATTCTTATCTATTAGAAATCAAAAAATAAAAATCATGAGTGAGCAAGGTAAGTTTTCAGGAAATGAAGAGGGGAATAAACCGGAGATTTGGGATGAGCACCGCTGGGAGGAGTTTTTCAGAGAGTCAGACAGAAGAACAGACAAGTATCTGCAGCTTCTTGATAAGTATATGTATCACCCCGATTGTGAAAGAATTATCACTGAAAAGATGGGATGGCATCACCTCCTCGATGAAGATGATGAAACAAAAGAGGAGTGGGAGAATGAATTTATTATCGATGAATTTGAAGAAGGGGAAAGCTGGAAGCAACTGACCGGCTACGAGCCAACTGATTTTGACAGCTTCGAACACCTGCCTCTTTATCAGAAAGCACACGAATTCACTGTGGATTCCATAAAAATGGTGAACGACCGTTTTGCAGATCGGGATGATGAGTCTATCAGAAACTTTGCCCAAAATGTTACCATCCCGCCGGCCAAGATTGCAGGTGGATTTGCCTTCGGTTTTGAACCGGAAAGTATCGGGGGAAACATCGCAAATTGTAAGCGTGGACTCAACGCGGCCAACCGTATGCTAAATGCACTCCATAAAATGGGAGAAAAAGAGCTACTGGAACGTGAGCTGTACCTCGATTACTACAGCCGAGCCAAAGAAGTACGGGACGAGTTGGCAATCTACATTGTAGACTTACGAGAGCGGTTTAAAAGGGGATTTTCGTAGATAGAAGATCTGAAATACTATACAACGAGTCGCCAACCGTTGGCTTTAGTCTCTCTATCTATATTGCAAGGCATTACTCTATATTTTGAAACTTGAGAGTAAGCACTAAATGATTAGTCGCAATCCAAGCCTCTACAATTCCATGAAGATCCAATTCTGAATCGTTTATAAAATTTCTACACATCTAACTATATTAACAATTATTTAAACTGGTATATACAACTTTTCAATCCTTTACGGAAATATTGCAATTCCCTCAGACTACCATCATTAACTAATTTTCGGGATATGCTTAAAATCTGCTCCAGATCAAAAAGACTGACTCTTACCGGACTGCTTCTCTTTCTGATCGCAGGATTTTCTGTCCACCAGGTTCAGGCACAAAATATCTCTTATGGCCTGAAAGGCGGAATCAATTTGACCAATCACTACAATGCTCAATTTGATACCGATCCCATAACCACGATTGGTATCGGAGCCTATGCCAGTGTACAGTTGGGCAGTTCGCCATTTGCCATTCAGCCGGAATTCAATTATTTCCAGTACGGTTCAGAGTCCGCTTTTCAATCAGGAGACATCGCCTTCAGGGGAACCTTTAGAACGGACTATATCAAAGTACCGATCTTGTTTCACTACATGTTGGAGTTCTCCCGGGAGTTTCAGGTTGGACTCTTAGCAGGACCATCCATTTCATTTTTAGTCCAGTCAAAGTTTTCTGATTCATCTCTTGATCTCGATTTGATGGAGATAACAAACAACACGGACTATGGTGTTGTTGGAGGAGTAGTGTTCAAGTCACCTGCACTGTCTGACAGGTTGAGCCTAGAGCTTAGGCTTAGCCGCGGATTTTCGGAGATTTATAGTTCAGGTTTTAACCCAGAGGGCGGTGGTGAATTCTCAAGACCCAATAAAAACACCGCACATTCAATTCTATTGGGATTTGAGTTCTGATGATTACTCCCACCGCCGCGCCTGTTGCATTCACCGCATCTCGCCGGGAAGAACTGCTTGTGAGGTGCCAATCTCCGCATATCTCACACTGATAAACATTCTGAGGTCCCTGATCAGGATTAAAATTGCGATGGATGTGGGTATCGATCAGTGACGATTCCGTCAGAAATTTTGTGGCGTATTGGTTTTTTCCGGTGGAGCAATTCATGGCTTAATATGCTGAGATTTGATATAAAACTCTAAATTGAAAGACATACATTTTTTAACCACTAAGGGCGGACAAGGGTTTCTCAAAGGGCACTATGAAGTCAATTATTGATCTCCAGGATTATCATTTCATGTATGTATAAAGAGAAATTAAAAACTTCCCTCCTTTACGTTAGTAAATTGTTACTAAAAAGGACCCATACTACTACATAAATGCCTGATTTTACTGGTAGCGCTTCCAAAAAAAAAGACTACTTTTAATCTTATTTTTTCAGCTATAAACCCGGAATTTTGTATTTTAGATGCAGAGATCCGAATTAAATAACTCAGGTTTCATTTACTTACTCAATAAACTGATCTTACCATGAAAAAAGATATTAAAGAGAGCCTCGAAAACCTTCCTTTCATCCAGGAAAATACTCCTGTGCATTACCGCACTTTCCGTACCGGAAATTGGATGAAGGAGATTGATGTTCGAAATTTCATCCAGCAAAACTACATGCCGTATGAGGGTGATAGATCATTCCTTTCGGGAGCATCCGACAAGACCAAACTTCTCTGGCAGCAGGTGCTCAACCTGATGGCTGAAGAACAGAAAAAAGGTGTACTTGATGCAGATACCGAAGTGGTATCATCGATCACATCCCACAAGCCGGGATATATCGACAAGGAGCTTGAGTGCGTTGTGGGGCTTCAAACCGACAAGCCTCTGAAGAGATCCCTGATGCCTTTTGGAGGTGTCCGAATGGCACAGAAAGCACTGGAAAGCAACGGATTTGAATTTTCCGATAAAACACGAGAGGCTTTTGACAATCTTCGTAAAACACACAACGACGGCGTATTTGATGCCTACACCGAAGATATTCTAAAAGCTCGATCCTCAGGTATCGTTACCGGATTGCCCGATGCCTATGCCCGGGGACGCATTATCGGCGACTACCGGCGTGTTGCCCTCTATGGAATCGACAGACTGGCTGAAGATAAAAAAGAGCAGCTTGACTCCCTTAATCTGCACTCCCTTACAGAAGAGACTATTCGTCTCCGGGAAGAGATCAATGAGCAAATTCGTTCACTTGCCGAACTCAGAAACATGGCTTCAGATTACGGGTTCGATATCGGCCGACCTGCCAGTAACGCTACGGAAGCCGTTCAATGGCTCTATTTCGGCTACCTGGCGGCCGTGAAAGAACAAAACGGTGCGGCGATGTCATTTGGCCGTGTATCAACGTTTCTTGATATCTATATTGAGCGCGACCTCAAAGAGGGAACCATTACAGAAACCGAAGCTCAGGAGCTGATCGACCACCTGGTAATGAAACTCCGCATGGTACGCTTTATGCGTCCGCCGGAGTACAACGAACTCTTTTCAGGCGACCCTACATGGGTCACTGAAGTTATTGGCGGAATGGGTCTGGACGGGCGTACACTGGTGAGTAAAACCAGTTTCCGTTTCCTACAGACACTGCACAACCTGGGCCCGGCCCCCGAGCCAAACCTCACGGTGCTCTGGTCGGAAAATTTACCACAAGCATTCAAGGATTTCTGTGTTGATACGTCCATCAAAACTTCCTCGTTACAGTATGAAAATGACGATTTGATGCGGGACTATTGGGGAGATGACTACGGAATTTCATGCTGTGTGTCTGCGATGAGAATTGGCAAGCAGATGCAGTTCTTCGGCGCCCGTGCCAACCTTACCAAAGCGATGCTCTATGCCATAAACGGCGGGAAAGATGAGATCACCGGTGAGCAGGTGGCTCCCGAGTTCATGCCTATTCTGTCCGACAGGCTGACGTATGACGAACTCATGCCTAAATTTGATGCTATGATGGATTGGCTCGCAACAACTTACATGAATGCGCTCAACGCAATCCACTACATGCACGATAAGTACTACTATGAACGCATTGAAATGGCCTTGCATGACCGTGATGTATATCGAACGATGGCCTGTGGAATCGCCGGGCTTTCAGTAGTAGCAGATTCACTCAGTGCCAGCAAATTTGCTGACGTAAAGATCATACGCGATGAACGCGGACTTGCCGTAGACTTCGAAACTAAAGGTGAATTCCCGCTTTTTGGAAACGATGACGACCGCGTTGACGAGATTGCACAAGACCTGGTGAAACGGTTCATGGAAAAGCTCAAAAAACAAACCGTATACCGTGGAGCTGAACCTACGCAATCCATTCTTACCATTACATCCAATGTTGTCTATGGCAAGAAAACGGGAAGTACTCCCGATGGACGGAAAATTGGAGAGCCGTTCGGGCCCGGTGCGAATCCCATGCATGGACGCGACAAGAACGGCGCAGTGGCCAGTATGAGATCCATTGCCAAACTGCCTTACAAATATGCTTTGGACGGTATCTCATATACCTTCTCCATTGTACCCAACGCGCTGGGGCGAACTGATGAAGACCAGGTTGATAACCTCGCGAACCTCCTGGATGGCTATTTTGCTGAAGGAGGTCATCATATAAATGTGAACGTGTTTAACCGTGAGACACTGCTTGACGCTATGGATCATCCTGAAAAATATCCACAGCTCACTGTGCGTGTATCCGGCTATGCCGTAAACTTTAACAAACTTACACGCGAACAGCAGCAAGACGTGGTAACACGTACGTTCCACGAAACCTGTTAAATAATAGAACTCGTAAGAGGGAGCCATCCATCTTAGGTTAATAGGACAAGACGGCTCCCTCAATTACCTACCTTATCATGAAAAATCCAACCGGCTACATCCACTCTATTGAATCTGCCGGAACCCTCGACGGTCCCGGCATCCGGCGTGTACTCTTTTTATCCGGGTGTCCGTTGAGATGTCTCTATTGCCACAATCCCGATACTCAAAAACTGAAGTATGGCAAGCTCACCGATGCTTTCAGTGAGCTTCGCGAAATTGCGAAAAACCGGGATATGCTCATTCAAATGAAGGGAGGCGTTACCTTGTCAGGCGGTGAACCGCTGGTGCAGCCTGAGTTTGTTAAAGCGATATTTGAAGGATGCAAGCGTATGGGTATTCATACCGCTCTCGACACCTCCGGATTTCTGAACAATAAAGCCGATGATGAGCTACTTGCCTTAACAGATCTGGTACTGCTCGACATCAAATCATTTGATGCCGGGGAATATAAAATTCTGACCGGCAGACAACTTCAACCCACACTCGATTTTGCCAAACGCCTGTCCGATATAAACAAACCCGTCTGGCTAAGATATGTGCTTGTTCCCGGGTACACCGACAACATGAATGCGATTGGCGAACTTGCCCTTTTTGCCCAAAAACTGGGAAATGTAGAACGCGTAGAGGTTCTCCCCTTTCACAAAATGGGAGAATACAAATGGAAAGAACTCGGTTTAAACTATCAGCTTTATGATACCCCGGAGCCGGATGAAAAGTCAGTTCGGCAGGTCAGGTCCACATTTGAAAAGGCAGGACTGAATACGTTCTGAGTAACAGTTTATGATTTCACTATCTCCCAGTTCCAGTTTGAAATAACCTGAAAAGCGTAGTTAATTCACCGATAATCAACGCTTTTATTATTTTGTCCGCAATCCTGCTCTTCTTTGGTTTAAAGATTCAAAACTCCCATCTCATCATACCATTAAGATCTCACCCTATCATTGGCACAAATTAAAGAGTGCCTTAATCTGAATATTCGTTATACCACCAGGTACACCATTCAGTATATATCTATAATGGAATAGTCGGCCGGTTAATAAATAAACCCGGGGAGATTTCCCCGGGCGCCGGCAAAAGCTAATTTGTTACTTATATACGAATCATTGATGCAGCATCAATCTCTGGAGCCTTCCAGCTCTTCCACTATTCGTGTGGCATCATAGACGTGTCGGAGTGCTTCAAGCATACCACGCACATCAGCAGAAACGGCACGTGCACTGCGATCATCCAGAATAAATGTGCTTGACCCCATACTCTCCACGTTACCGTCAAAGGCTAGTCCAACAATCTCAAGGTCGGTATTCACAACCGGAGAACCCGAATTTCCACCGATGATGTCATTGGTGGAAACAAAATTTACGGGTGTTGAAAGGTCCATTGTGGAAGAAGGTGTGGCCCAGCGCTCAGGCAGATCCCATTCAGATTCACCTGCATGAGAATAATAGCGGTCATACATTCCGTAAAAAGTTGTGTAGGCGGGTGCTATGGTTCCGTTATATTCATATCCGGCTACCACCCCATCCTGAATTCTGGGAGAAAATGTTGCATCCGGCGGGATGCTTGTTCCGTATACGGCAAACCATCCGCGGCCAAGCCTTGTCTGTAGGTCACTTTCTTCTTGCGACAATTCCCGGGAACGTTCAGTGTTCTCAAACAATGGCTCCCCAAACGTTTTGAAATAGGATACAGCAGGGTCAACAACCGCAGACTCAGAATCCTCAATGAGATCCTTTGTCTGAGCGGCCGTGGCAAAGCCGGAATTCTCAATGAGCCGGTCTGCAACATCTTCATACGGCTGTCCATCAGTGATCTCCATCAGGTATGGGTGGTCGGCCCCTAAAGCGTCGGCAAGATAGTTTAGATGCGTAATGATTAACTGCTTTTCAAGAAACTCATGTTTATCCTGTACGTTTTGAATCTGATTCATTAAGGCTGTTTTTCTCTCTTCATCATCCTCAATATGATCCATCATTGCGTATAAATAGGCTCTCTGCATAAGTGCTGCCGATGCGAAGGAGTTAGGTGTTAACCCAAGTGTTAAATAATTGTAGGGTGCAAGGGCAGCTTTCTCTTCCTGAATTTCTGCAATTCGGTTTATAATGGGAATATAGGTATCACCCAGTTCAGGAGATTCATTCAGAGCATCAATGAAATTCTGTTCATTATCCACCTTGCGGCCCATCAGGTATTCGTCATTATGAGCAAGAATCTGACCGCCAAAAAGCTTCTGTGAGTTTTTTAAACCAAAAATTGTATTTCGGAGCTGCTGAGCTTCAGGTGTTGTGGAATCATATTCAAAGTACTCTTCAAGCCCTTCAATGGCTCGTGTAAACAAACTGTTTCTAAAAGGGAGATCGTATGTACCGGTATATGCAAGCTGAGCAACTGTGTTAAGCCGGGTTGTCCGACCCGGATTTCCTATCATAAATACGCCATCATCCTCTTCAACGCCATTTTCAGCAAAAGGAAAATAAAATTCCGGCTCGTAAGGCTCATCATCCACATACACGCGTAAAAAAGTCATATCCAGATTATAGCGTGGGTATGTGAAATTGTCTGAATCTCCGCCAAAATACCCGATTTGGAGTTCCGGAGCCATCACCATTCTGACATCTGTAAAGCGTCGAAAGATATAGGCTGAGTAGCGTCCGCCGTTAAAAAGAGAAACAACCTGTACCCGACGATCGCCATATTCAGCAACCTCTTCGCTGATCTCGGCCTGAACGCGGCTGATCACTTCCTCACGAACCTCCGGTTGCTCTTCAACCGGAACAGCGTCCACTTCATCCAGAATCTGATCGGTAACGTCACGAATCTCGACAAGTTGGTCCACATAATAGTTATCAATTTTGCGTTCATCAGAAAGCGTAGTGGCGTAGAAACCATCGTCAAGAGTATTTTCACCCTCCAGCGCGATTTGTGTCGTTTGACTTCGAGCACAGTGGTGATTGGTCATCACAAGGCCCATATCCGATACAAACGATCCGGAACACCCGGGAATGCGAACAGCACTCATTCGGGCATGCTCGAACCAGGAATTGTCAGGTTCAAAATTGTAAGTTTCAGAAAAATAATCGACCGGTGCATATTCGAAGGTCCACATCCGGCCGTTATCCAGAATAGATGATGGAACCGGCTCAAATTCAGGCAGCAGGGAAGCTGAAGTGTCCTGTATTTCGGGTTCCGGAGCAGGAGCGGTGGTCTGTTGAGTAGTGGTACAGGCTGTTAATAGAATAAAAAAGGCAATGATGGGCGTGAATAGATAGTTACGTGATTTCATCTTTCAGTTTGGTCTTTAAGTTCAGAATTGGAAGCTGCAGACTAAAATGGCAGGCTTAATTAAATAAAATTTTACTCTTGGACGAATTATCGGTTAAATACGAAATTCGGAATAGATCAATTTTGAAATTTTTGAGTTACAAGTATATTGAAATTACGAAGCTAATGGATCACATACTCGAAACTTTTCAAATAAAGATAAATATTACAGAAGCTGTAAAGAATCATTAGACTTAAGACTTACTGTTTGCACACGGAGGTCATCAAGTGTGATCCAATAGGTTTATTTATTCTATGATTTGTTGGCAAATCAGCCTTGTCAAACAAATTCAATTTGATTGAGTCATGCCATTTAGTTTGGCTTGCATGATTGTTAAAGTTCCATTGTAGACCCGATTTAAAAAAAGCCCGACTTAAAAAATTACTGTTAAGAAGGGCTTCAAAGAGGTGCATGTAAATTATTTCAGGTGTAACTACATTTTTCCAAATGACTAACTCTAGATCAGAAGCGCCATATTTCATCTATTTATAAGAAACAACCAAAAACCGTGCTTCTGTATCCCCAATATTTTCCATAGAATGAGTTCCCGGTGTATGCCAGTGAGCATCCCCTGCTTTAAATGATCTCTCCTCTGCTTCTGTTTCCTCAGTCTGATAGCTGAGCGTGTAATCTGACAATGAGTAGATTATTCGATGGATACCGTCGTGTGATGGAATGCTCTCCCCGGATCCAAGTGTTACCTCCGTTACTCGAAACAGCTCATCATCAAAAATCAGCTCTGCAAAATCACCTTCCAAACTGTTTACGTCATTTTCCAAACGCTGCATTTTAACATCGGGTAATTCGGTTTTTCTGGTAAAAGCGAGCCACTCAGCTCCTTCAGAACCGATATTCACTGCAGAATGAGTACCCGGCCCATGCACGTGAACATCACCTTCCGACCAATCCCTTTCACCCTCTGATTCACCATTCACAATCCATTCGATGGAATAATCATTAAGTGAATAAATTACGCGATCTCTCCCTTCATGAGATGCTAGTTCCTGGTTGGGTTCCAAAGATACTTTAACTACGTGAGCAAACTCATTTTCGAACAATGTTTCGGGCTGAGCCTGATTCTGTTCTGCGTCCTCTCGATCTTCCGACGCACATGCTGACATTAGCAGAAGACATATGCCTGTTATTAATACAACCAACAAATTTCCATTTGTCATGATTGACTCCGATTGAGTTGATAATGGAAACCTAACTAATATCTATAATAAATATTTTTCCCTGAATAATACTATACAGTTTGGAATTTTTTTGATATGGTTTGAAGTATAATTCACTCCCACAGCTCGTGGCGCCAGTATTTTGGCGGACGTTCATCCATCACCTCGATTGTAATTGTATCGGTAAAGGTTCTGCCATGACGGTCGGTGCTGGTTACCCGGATGGCGTGAACACCATTGGGTAATTCCGGTAGATCCGCCCGCCAGAGATGCATGTTTCGATCGGCAATGGAACCCTGAGGCTGGGGCGGTGCCGGGCCAAATCGTGAACCCTGGAAAAGCTCAAAACCCTGGGCCCTCTCCTCGCCCATGCGACTCTCCATGGCGAACCTCGCCACAGATAGCTGGCGAGCAGTTGCAAACGGATCGGCGTACTCAGCACCAATCCGGGCGCTTTCGCCTTCCCCTTCCTGGGTTCTGGCAAATTCAATTTCCCTGCCATCGGGCAGCTCTGCAACCACATGGGTTTCTGCTGAACCGGCCCAGACGTTGGCTGTCAGCCACACACCCTCTTCGAAATCTTCCGGCGTCAGTATTTTGGTGTCCGGAAGGTCATTGATTGAATACGGCGGCACCTCATCCCGTTCGCTGCGGTCCTGACCGACCCAATCCATAATGGTGGTAAACCAGTGGCGAAACCCAGGAGTATTTACTCCAATCCATTGGCCGCGTTCCTGACCAAGCCCTGCACCAATATAGCTTTCTGTGTACTCAGACCCCTCAAAATCCAGGTTCAGATACCCCATCGGTGCACCCAGCCGCTGCAATGCCATCGGTACGCCATCCACGTTAAAATCACCACGATACCAGCCGCCGGATGCTGCACCGGCAACGATGTGGCGAAATGGTAATGGGCCAATTCCGGTCTGCTCAGTCCAGCCGTCAAAGATCTCTCCCGGTGCCAGGTTTTCAAGATCATGCGTGTGGCCGGAAAGTGAGAGCGCCTTGCGTCCTTTCACGATATCATGAATACGCGTCAGTTCATCTGTTTGGTGCTGCCCACTTGTAGCATCCACAAAGGATACAAAAGGGATGTGGTGCATCAGCACAATCAGTCGGTCCTCCGGCGTGCGCTCCACCAGTCCCTCAAGCCAGGTGAACTGCTCCTCGGTAAGCCGTCCATTGTAGCTTGGCCCGCTATCTTCCGCACAGTTCATTCGCCCGGCCTCCACAGACTCTGCTCCGCATGGATAGTAGACGTTATCGAGTGCAACAAACAATACCTCTCCTTTCTCAAACGCGTAATAGTTGGGCCCGTAAATCTGCCGCCAGCTGTCTGCTTTATCATCTTTGGTACGCGCATCAAAATCAATATCGTGGTTGCCGATCACCATCCATTGTGGTAAACCCGTCGCAGAGGAGATATTGAGAATCCGGTCGAGCAGGCCGAGATCATCGCCAACCACATCACCTACATAAATCATACAGTCATCGGAGGTTAACCCGGCATCTACAACGTCTGCAATCACACCGTCACGCAGCCAACTCACTTGCTCATTAGAGTAAGCCTGAGAGTCGCCCAGCACAGCGCAGGTAAAAGATTCAGCCGCAGCGTTCTCACGCGAGAGAGGAAAGTTGATCGTTTCAGGAGCCGAACCGGTATCCGAAAGTCCACCAAATCTCATGTCATACCCGGTTCCGCCTTCCTTATGGATATAGAAAAACTGCGGAACCATTCGTTCATCAGTCGGGACACGCCAGCCTGAAGGCTGAACAATGGTCAGGTTCATATCATCCCTGACCTCAATCTCGTATCTTCCTTCACTGTCAGTTGTCGTCCACTCAATTCCGTTCGACACAAGCACTCCTTCCACACCGGTCTCTTCTTCATCCAATGAGCCATTCCGATTGGTATCCTCAAATACTGCTCCGGAGATTGTATCAACCCCTGCTCTTTGATTAATCACTTCAGGTGAAGCTTGCCAGGTTTGAGCCTGTAAAACAACTAAAGGACTAAATATTATGAGAAGGAGTAATAATAATTTTTTCATTGAAAGAATAAGTATAGTTAAGATAAATCGATGAAATTTTCGGCGGCTCTTAAACCCCATTACAAGTATATGCTTTAAAATATCCAATCAGAGGCAACATTTAGTTAAGTTATCATTAACATTATCAGGAGAGCACGTGAATCAATCAGAATGAATAATATTATTTGATTAAGGCCGATGGTAAAATCATTCTGCTTTAAAAGATTCTGAAATTGCATACTCCCGCTCGATCAGCTTTCCGTCAGAACCTTCTATCTTTTCTTTTTTGATGAGGTATTTTACGGGCTAAAATCCGTATTTATTCAAATAATCTTCTACATTCTCCCTGCTGTATGAGTTGAATCCATATCTTGTAAATGACACACTCCGCAAAAAACGTTTTGTTGCAAAGGTGAGAAGAAGTTGCCCGTTTGTTTCCATCACGCGGTGCATCTAACCAAGATAGCCCGGAACATCATCCCAAAAATAGAGAGTATTTACAGAGAATACTGAACTGAATACTGATTTTTCAAAGGGAATGGTTTTGCCATCTGTCAGTTTCAGCGTTACACGACCTGTTCTGATATGCCCCCTGCATCTCTCCTCAGTTTCCTCCACCATCGTCCCGGAAATGTCAATACCAGAATAGTTCACAGTTGTATTTTTTCCAAAAATCTGATCAATATGCGTGCCGCTGCCAAACCCGATCTCCAGGATATTGGCAGCATCTTTCATAATCAGGAGTTCAATGGTGTCGGAAATCATTCCACGGTTCTTCCAGCTCATCTCTTCTCCCATCTTAACTGCCGGCCCTCCGTGTGGTTTCCTCAGTTGCGATGCAATTTCTTTATCGTTCATCCTGTTTTTGCTTATATCACGTGCTTCATATTAACACTTTTTTTGGATGAAGCAACCACAAGCGGACACTGCCGATGTGGATGACGCATAATATGCACGGGACAGTCAAAAGCCTTTTCGATAATGTGTGGTTTAAATACATCGTTCGGCGTGCCAAAAGCATAGGTTCTACCATCTTTCATGATATTAATCTCGTCGCCGTACTGTGCAGCCAAGTTCAGGTCATGAAGAATCATCATCACCGCTACGTTTTTTCGTGAGAGATCCCGGACTAGATGCATAATTGAATGCTGATGGGCTAAATCAAGACTGGAAAGAGGTTCATCCAATAACAGAGAGCAAGGTTTTCGGGATTCTATCCGCTCCCAAAGCTGAGCCAGCATTCGTGCAAACTGCACCCGCTGTTTTTCACCTCCCGAGAGCGTCGGAAACGTTCTCTCCGCAAGGTGATCGACTCCCGCCTGTTTCAGGCACTGAATGGCAATCTCCTGGTCGCGTGATGTTTCAAATCCCCGAGTATGTGGGGATCTCCCCATTAGAACTACTTCCAGTACAGTAAATGAAAATGAGAGTCGCAAATTTTGCATCATCACTGCCCGTTTGCGAGCAAGTTGCAGGGGAGGCACAGAATCCAAGCCCCTCCCCTCTACCAGCACCTCACCGGTTGAAGGCACGAGGTCACCGGTCAGGGCCTTCAAAAATGTAGATTTTCCGGCCCCATTCTTCCCCAGAATTACGGAAAATTTCCCGGGCTCAAGTGTCATGGATACATTGTTGACCAACGTGTTATTGTCGATCTTTACGGTTATGTTTTTGGCTTCGATCATGGCTTGAGTGAAAAGGGACTATACTTCTCTGTTAAATTATAATTATTGGATTGTTGCCATTTTTTGGATCTCCAAAGTTTTGGAAACATTGGAGCCCAATGGATTACAAATATCCTCCCAGCTCTTTGTTCCTCAGCAGCAACCAAAGAAAAAATGGGGCCCCGATAGATGCGGTGATCACGCCAATCGGCAGCTCTGCGGGTGACACGATTGTTCGAGCCAATAGATCTGACCCAAGCAGCAACAAGCCCCCAAGTATAGCCGAACCCGGCATTAAAAACCGGTGATCAGGACCAATCCAGAGTCGTAAAATATGGGGCACCACCAGTCCCACAAAACCGATCATCCCGCTTACTGAGACCGCTGCACCTACTGCAACGCCTACAAAAACGATGATCACTTTTTTAAGCCGTTCAACCCTCACGCCTAAGTGCTTCGCTTCCGACTCCCCTAGAAGTATGGCATTTAGGCCTTTCGACAGTCGTGGCAGAAAAAGAATCGCGGCGAGTAGAAATGGGAATACTACCCATACCGAACTCCACATTGCACCACTCAGACTTCCAAGGGTCCAAAAGGTGAGGTCTCGCAGCTGATCATCATCTGCCAGAAAGATCATAAAACCGATTATAGCGCCAGCCATAGCGTTGATGGCAATGCCGGCCAGAAGCATCGTCGCAACATTAGTTCTTCCGTTACTTGTAGCGAGCCGATATACCAAAACGGTGGCGATCGTTCCTCCTGTAAAAGCAGCGAAGGGAATGAGGGTAGTACCCATGAAATTGATTATTGGTAGGTTCAAGGAACTTAAAACGACCATTGCAATAGCTGTAGCGAGTGCCGCCCCGCTCGATACACCGATCAGTCCCGGATCAGCCAAAGGGTTCCTGAACAAACCCTGCATGGCCGCACCGGATATTGCCAAGGCAGCTCCGACCAGCACTGCCAGGAATACACGTGGCAGACGAATATTCATCAAAATGGCCTCCTGAGCCGATTCATATGCCCAACCGGCTGTAACACCTGCTTTATTTAGTAAAATGGCAATCACCTGGGCCGGCGATATGGAAACGGCACCAATACCTGTCGATACAATAACTAACCAGAATAGAAGAATGGCCAGTCCTGCAAGTACAATAAAGGAGAGTCTGAATCGAGGTACCGATCGCCAGATAGAGATATAATCCGTAAACGTATTCATCTATGTTAAAAAAGGTTACCGTGTGATATCAAATTCATTGAACCATTCGCCAAAATCAGGCAGCTACCTGTTATTCACTATTTTCCGGACTCTAAAGATCTCATCTCTACAAAATCTTCATTTGAATGCAAAAGCTGCATAAGGTCGAGCACAGCACTGCCAAGCCGTGGGCTAAAACCTATCAAATATGTGCCCTCCATTGAGTAGATACGGCTGTTTTTCGCTGCATTCGTTAATTCAACTCCCGGCGACTTGAGAACGCCCTCTTCACCTCCAACGCTTTGAATACCAGAATCCATCATCAAAATAACATCAGGATTTGCATTTACTACCGCTTCAGCCGTCAAGGGTTTATACCCATCAAATTCAGTAAAAGCATTAACTCCACCTGCAAGCTCAATCACTGTTTTAGCCGATGTTTTGTTACCTGCTACCATAAGATTATTTGGCCCTCTGGCGTAAATAAAAAGTACTTTCGGTTTTTCATCGATCTTTTTCCGCATTTTTTCAGCACGTGTCAGATCCTCCTTCATATTTTCAATGATTTGAGATGCCTCTGCTTCGCGATTAAGTACTTTTCCGAGCTGTTCAACCCGTTCAAAAGCACCCTCAACAGTCTCATCTGCCGTAAAAAGAAGCATTGGTGTACCTGTACTGCGGATTTGGCGAATCGCTGCTTCCGGACCGGAGGCACCACTTGCAAGAATAACGGTTGGTGAAAACGATAATATCCCTTCTGGCGATAAATTTCGTGTAAAAGAGACTTTTGGCAACGCTTCCGCTGCCTCCGGGTATGTACTCGACTCGTCAGCTGCAATCAGATTTTCATCCGCGCCAAGTGCATAGATAGTTTCTGTAACTGCACTGCCTATAGAGATGATACGGGTAGTGTCTGCGATGGTTACCTCCACTCCGTCGGAGCCGGTAAATGTTTGCTGGGCAATAGCTGACTGTGATACTAAGATTAAAAAAAGAAGTGCATAAGCCGCAGGGCTATACATGCAATACTTCTGTAACATGTTCGAAAGTTCGATGGTCATGAGTCTCTATTTTTTTTACAATTTCTTTTGTCATGGAGAGATTATCCAAGAGGGCTCGGTGCCTCCAGGGAAACATACCCCTTGCTTTAAGAACAGCGCTTTCGTATTCACATATCCGTTTTCAAGATGGGATATCATTCACTTCCCTTCCTTTCAGTTCGCTTGTAATAGCCTTCCAACCTTCCAGTTCAGGTTTTCCGGGTTTACGTGCACCAAAGAAGGTTACAATCTGTTCACCCGCTTTATCAAAGAGTTCGAGAGACGTAACAACACCATCTTCGGTCGGTTTCTCGACAATCCATGAAGAGTGGACCAGATCCTGTCGCAGGTGAAGGTTAAATTCTGGATCGAGTACATTGAGCCATTGACCCATCACTCGTATTTTATTTACCGGTCCGGAGTGAATCTGGATCATTCCACTGTTGCGCACAAATACCATGATGGGCACCTCTCTCTCAGATACCAGGTCGAGCATATTGCGGGCAGAGCTATTTTCAACTTTCCATGAATAACGATCCTTCGCTATCTCGAGCGCATCGGTTCTTTCCACCTTAAATTTGCGCAGCATCGGGTAAAAGTCATGCGTATCCTTCAGTTCCGACCATGCATCCAGAAAGGCATCCTCTTCTACCTGTTGAATGGTTGTAGTGCTCTCTTTTTTGATGCTCTCTCTTATTTTAATTCCGGGTGCCTGATCCTCATCACGGAATTTATTGACGAGATCCTGATAAGCCTGAAGCCGGGCATCGTCTTTCAGGTAAATCTTGTGAACAGCATGTCCCTCCTTATCAAAAAACTGAAGGCTATGAAGTATCCCCCTCGGATTCTCAACCGGCATTGCGAAGCCAAACCCCCAGCGCTTGTGAAAAACTCTCAAATCTATATTTTCATCGAGAACCAGACCTGCATGTCCTTTAAACGACACGTTTTGATAGATCCCGGTCTTCTCATGTACTGCTGCTTCATTCCGGGTCAGTGCCATCACACAGCCAAGTGAATCCAGATTTTTAAAAATTCCTTCCCAGTCTTGCTGCAGTCGTATAACATTTCTTCCATCACATTTTGTTGCAACCAGTTCAGCCTCACTCACCCCAAGACAATGAGCTGCGTCTTTTGTTCGAAGTTTCGGTTCTTTCTTTATCAGATCATCCCATTGTTTTTTGAGATTGGTGACCTCTTTCTTCAAAATAGTTGTGGATTCCATAAATGCTGTTTGAGTTTAAATATTTAAAAAAAATATCCGGGCCCGCCACTTTTGAATTTGAGTATATGCAGACCCGGTTTCTGTGTTAGAGAAAATGATTTGATTCGTTACTTCAGCTCACGCAGCCCTTCCGTCACTTGAATCGCGTACCGGAACGTGAAGTACTGACTGGCCGGGCGCGTCTCCAAACTCGCAAACTCTTCTGAGTCGTAATCAGGGTTTCCTTCGTAATAGTTCATGATGTGAAGTTTGACATAATGATTTCCATCGGCTGTTTTCAAAATGATGGTTGTATCATCTTTTGAAATTACAGCATGTGGTGGGTTTCCATTGCCGGTATAAGTATACCATCCATCGCTTCCTTTAATTGCCGGCTCATCATCGCTGTCTTCTTTGTACCCTTCAGATGGTGCAACAGATACTTCATCAAACTCTACGTCCAACATCAATGCAGCGGCCTCACCCGGTCCGCTGCTTCCCGAGTTGATGATCACTGATGTTCCGCGAAAAGCGATGTCCCAATTATCCGTATCCGCCTGATCTGCATCAACTGTTTCACCTGTTCTCAGGTTATAATACACGAAAGGAAATTCCTCCGGATTGCTTCTGTCAGAAGGTGCATGAAGATCTTCTACTGTATTCACCTCGATTTCCGAAACCTCTTCGTCTTCAACTCCAGTTAAATTTTCACTGCAAGCCGACAAAATTAATACGGCAGTTAAAGCTATAAATGTTACTGTTTTGAATGGATTATACATTTTGTTGCTGTTTGATTTTTAATTTTTCGGTTTGATTAAAAATTGTTTTACCGGATAATCAAGTTTTAGGGGAAGCTAAAACTGGACGGTAAGCTGTGTATACCATAATCGACCGGCCAGATAAGGCTGGTTGATGTTTGTATAATTGAGAAGGTTGTCAGCTCCGGCTTGAAAAGTTATCATATCACCCAGTTTTCTGCTTGCTGCAACATTCCACACGGTGTAGCCGGGCTCATATTCATTCTCATCCACAAAGCCGTTTCCATTACTGTCGTTCAGCCCATAACGACCTCTTAGGGTACCTCTCAGACTTGCTCCCCATCCGCTTTCTGTTTCATAAAAGAGACGAATATTACCGGAGTGCTTTGAGCGATTAAACATTGGCTCGAATGAGACATCCGTTCGCTGCTCGATTTCACCCTGATCATCCTGTACGGTTCGCTCCCGCTCAATTTTTCGGTGTGCTTCAAGCAGTTGATAACCAATTGTTCCACGAAGCTGATCTCCAAACCTAACCCTGAGTTCAGTCTCTATACCCTGTGTAAACACCTCATCCACATTGAAGTAAGTAAAGACCGACTGACCACTGGTTCTCTGAGCAACTGGCGCAGTTTCAATTAAATCAGTCACATTGTTTCTAAATAGATTTACTCTAATTCTGACATTGCTGATCGGATCTAGATCAAATCCAAGATTTGCAGCCCAGGACGATTCCGCTCTTATCTCATTCAGATCATCAATCGGTATCAGTATCCGGGCGATACTGCCCTCATCCAATTGACGGGCTATTCCCTCCGCCACAGTACTTGAGCCAAATACACTGTAGCCAGCAGTCGCGTTTGTAAAATCAATAAAGAGCTGCCTAAATTCGGGTGCCTTGAATCCCCTTCCAAGTGATCCGCGAATTTGAATCCGGTCGGTTGCCCTGTATCTGGATGAGAGTTTAGGGCTTAACTGCGAACTATATTCACTGTGCAGATCATAGCGAAGCCCCCCGGTAAGTTCGAAATCTTGTGATGGTGTCCAGCTTTGCTGAGCAAAAATAAATTGTGTAGTAAAATTCGGACTGTTTGGGTAACGCTCTGCATTTAACCGTTCAAAAATTGCCCCGGCTCCCAACATGGAATGGTGCCGATTATCCCATCGGTATCCGGCCTGAATCTCCGGTTTATTATAATATTGGTTAAACTGCGAATTTGAATATGTTTCATCGGTCTCCTGGAAGCGTAAAACGGATTCTGTTTTGTAGAAACTGTTCATCCAACTCAAGTTCAGATCAAACCGGTCAATAAGCTCAACCCTTATCGATGGACGAACTGTAAAGTCTTCTCGTGATTCGTTACTATTTAGAAGTTGTACACCTATTTCATCCTCGGTTATCGAAGAGAAATTCTGTTGGGAATCAGTGAAATAGCGAAGTCCCGACTCAAATTCGATACGGTCTGTCAGTTTTAGTGATGTTCGATAATTAAATGTGTAGTTTTCAAACTCAGGAACCGTTTGTGCAACTGAAGAAGGGTTAATATTGTACCCTCCCGAGCTGTTTCGATTCACAAAAATCTCATTATCCCAGCCACCCTGGCTGTAGGAGATATCACCGCTAAGATCAACCGAATTGTTCTCTCCATAGCGGCCTGTAATGCCGCCGGTAAGTGGTTCTGAACGAATTTCAGTTATAATATTCACAACTCCGGCCAAGGCATCACTTCCCCACAAAGCCGATGAGGGTCCTTTCACAATTTCAATCTGCTCAACATTACGCACCGAAATTCGGTTAAGATCCAGCGTACCTGCTGTGCGCCCGATAACGGGATTACCGTCGATCATAATCAAGGTATAGTCGGGATCGAAACCCTGAACTTGAATTCCGGTTCCGTGATCATTTACAATCTGCATTCCCATCTGCTCTCTCAAAACGTCACTCAACCTTACGCTACCCGACCGGCGGATCTCCTTCCCCGAAACCACCGTCACGGGAATACTTACCTCTTCAATATCACGGCGGGTGCGGGTTGCCGTAACTACCATTGTCTCCGATTCATAAACGGTTTTTTTCAATTGAACTTCGAGCGGATCATTCTCAATGGAGTTAACATTCAGCTTAAGTTCTGAGGTCTGATAACCAATTTTAGAGATTACAAGCTTAATTTGCTTTTGATCAACCCCCTCTAGTTGCAGCCTGAATGAACCATCCGCGCCACTTACAGTTGAGATATCGGTTTCATCCAATTTGATATGAACGTCCTCTATCCCATTTTGATCGGCATCTGTAATCGTACCATGAACGATCTGTCCATAACTGACGGTGGAAATAAGTGACAGTAATAGCGTGATCGTAATTAACTTTATCATCGAATTTGCAGTTGCATTTTATTGACTGTGTTCTTAAATAGCGGCTTGAGTTTATTTAGACTCAATCTAAACAACAACAAAAAATCACGAATCATGACTATCAAGGCCGTCTTTTAAACAGATAATTTGACGAACATGATGAGAACTGCCCATTCAATACCGCATAAACTTTAGAAGTGCAATGAATAACAAATATGTTAACCGTGCGAAAATCAGCGAGACAAAATTTCGGGACTTGGTTCGCTTTTATACAATCGATTTAACCGCTATTCAAATAGCCGAAATTACCGGACTTAACCGGAATACAGTGAATCGCTATCTAACCGAAATCAGAAAAAAAATATGTCGCTACTCCAGGTTGTCAGCACCACCCGGTATCCTGATTCCTAAACCGGAAGTCGGCAATGATAAAAGATCATTTTGTATTCTTGTGAAAGAAGAAGAATCATTCATTTTTGCTGAAATATTACCTTTAACATTGATTGAGCATGGCAATAATCAACTTTTGCAGGATTCAGGTTTCGATGTACTGATTAATACGGAGAGTGGACTTCACCGATTTATTGGTGAGAAAACTCCTGACAAGGAAAAGCATCGATTAAAAATAAACCGGATTGTGAACTTCTGGAGTATTGCCAAATCCCGACTCGCAAAATTTAAGGGCATCCATTCATCCACATATCAGCTTCATGTAAAAGAAAGTGAATTTCGGTACAATCACCGCAATGAAGACCTCTACCTATTGCTGCTGAAAATTCTTAGAAAAGATCCTCTGTTTTAGTCATGAGCCTTTTTTATTGAGACGATTTATTTTCTGATCACGACTATCAATTTATTAAAGATCCCTACTGGTCTACTGATCCTTCCGTATATCAAACGAAAAAAACCTTTGACCGGAGTTACGGAAAGAGTTAGTTAGTCAGTTTTATTCTACTTTACAATTCGAAATGAGATCAGGATTAAAACAGAACGAGTACAGTGATTTTAAAACAGATAAGGTTCCATGCTAAACTCCTTTGCTGACGTAACGCCACTATTGTGAACTTTGATGCTAAAACCATCAAAACTCCCATCTCATCATCACATTCAGATTCCGGCCGGGCATGGGCGCATCCCGGTTTTCCACGCGGCTGAGGTGATCGCGGTAGCGTTCGTTGAGGAGATTGTCCAGGCGAAGGCTAAGCGTTAAACCCCGATCGAATCGGTAGCCGGCATCGGCGCCGATCAACACGTAACCGTCCGTCGGTTCTTCATTTGGAGCGACCTCTTTCTGCTTGTTTACGATCTTAACCCTGGGACCTGCATAGAATGAGCCATTATCATATTTCAACTCGGCGCTGGATCTGAACGGAGGGATAAAGGTAAGATTTTCCCTGTCTCCGGATCGCTCCAGGCCCCTGACGTAGTCGAATCCAAGTCCCGCGATCCAGTTTTTTGACAGACGCAGGTCCGTCGTGAACTCAAATCCATACATCATCGCATCTTTCGAGCGATACTCAAAAACCGGGAGTCCGGACGGCTGATGTGTCTCACCTGTGGGAGAAAAGTCCACAAAATGATCAATTCTATTCGCAAAAAGTGAAAGCTGACCGGATACCCTGTTGGATCGATATTCCAAAAAAGCATCCGTGCCCAGATTGAATTCATTTTTTAGCGACGAGTCCCCAATATCAAATGAACCGGCGGCGGCATGAGGTGCAAAAGAGTAGAGTTCCTCTACAGTTGGTGTCCGGTAGGCTCTTGCAACTTGCGCGCCTACAGTCCAGTGTGATGACGGAGAAAAATTCAATCCCAGTGCTCCTGAAATGATTACGTCAGAACGATCCTCAAAATCATCTGCATTTGTGAAAAGTTCATTGGTTGTTACAGACGTCCTTTTAAACTCCAGCCGGGTGCCGGCCTTCAGGCTAAGAGACCGGGTAAGTCCCAGCTCTTCATAGAGGTATCCTGCAACAAAATAACCGTTTGCATTAGGAGTGAGGGCGTCTTTGCCCCCAACTTCGATACTTGAACTGTTAATACTCAGCCCAACCGCACCCTCCAGTTTTCCTACAGGCCGGTGTCGTAGTACAAGTGAACTGCTCAGCGATTGCTGCGCAAAGGAGATTCCAATTTCTTCGCTTACTCCCTGATCATGCCTCTCTATCTCAAACTCATCATGTTTGTAGTCGCTGACATGAAGCCGTAATTCGGCGTGATCAAAAAACCGATCCATCTTCATGGTAGATATACTTTGAATGTTCGTCCGGTTCATTCGAATCTCTATCGCTTCATTCGGATCATCAATCGCCTCCGGTAATCCATAGGTATAATCCATGCCCGATAAGGACAGGCCTGTTTCAAAATCGCCGATTCTATAACCCAATCCGCCTCCGAAACTAAGATTTTCAATCGCGGTGTCCGGCAGCCTTCCTTCCGGCGTTTGCAGATCTCCTCCATCCCTGTAAATCATACGGCCTGTGAGAGCAAACCGATCCGTGCCATATTGTGTGCGTAGAAGTCCAGCTCCCATCCTGTTCATTGTTGAGGCATGAGTAGCAATCGATGATGAGCTTCCGCTTTCCCACTCTCGCGGCATATCGTTGCTGAACATATTCACCACACCGCCAATTGCACTGGAGCCGTAGAGCAAACTGGCCGGTCCGCGGACCACCTCCGTACGGTCCATTGCCAACGGGTCGAGCGCAACCGCGTGATCAACAGCAGTGCCCGATAAATCTCCCATTCTTTCCCCGTTTTGCATCACCAATACCCGGTCTCCGTCAAATCCCCGAATTACCGGTCGGGCGGGTGCTGAACCGAAGGATCTTGTGGTAACACCCGGAGTTCCATCCAGAATTTCACCCAGACTGGGTGCAGCTTTCTGCTGAAGCACTTCACTATTCATCGCCTGTGCCGGCTGGTATTGAATATTCTTGCCAATAGGTGAACCGGTTACAATTATATCATCCTCTTCATAAATAAGCGGTGTCATTTCAATTGTAAGTTTTTCCTGAACCGGTAGTTCTATGGATAACTGAACCGTTTGATATCCTATATAGCTGAGCTCCATCAAAACAGAAGGCTCTTCTAAACCATCCATAATAAAATTTCCTTCATTATCAGTGACTACTCCACGGTTTAAATCAGGCAGGTAAACGGTTACACCCGGAAGCGGTTCATCAGAATTTTTTTCTACTACATTCCCGGATAATTCGAGTGCTTGTGAGAAACTGTCGGCAGGGCTAATCAAAACACCAACAGCTACAGATAGCAGTAGAACTGACCAATATCGATTTTTCATTTTGAATGATTGAATAATTATATTTTTAGTCATGACTAAATTAATTATTCTGCAAGCATCAAACAAGAAGAAGATTGTTCGATTCACCCAAAGATTTGAATTTAACTGGTGAGCAAGATTGAACTCAGATAGAATGGTAAAAAAAACCAATCCCGGATCAGGCAATCTGAGACTCAACAATTCAATGGGGCGCCTGAACTCTTGGATCCAAACCCTGAATAAGAAACAGCTAAGACATGGAGTTTTTAAAACCTTTCGTCAGAATCGTGTATAGCTTCTCCCCGGAACAGGCGATCCGGGAAACAATACATCAGGATTGACTTTCCACACAAACAGAACATTCAACCCACTCCTCACTCGGAATTTCTCGAATTGCTTTGGGGCTACTTCCTCTCTCAAAAACCGGTTTGAACAGAATCTCTCCCTCATGTTTGGATGAGCCGCACGTATGGCAGTTCACATCATGATCTACCTTCAGCGGAGTGTAGCCTTTAATTACCCATCCGTCATGATTTTGATGAGTAGCCAGGCTTTCCAGCGCTGCACGTACCGTCTGTGATTTATTTCCACTGTAATATTTTTCTGCCAGCTTGTTAAGAAGCTCTACCGTTGAGTTGTCCAGAGTAAAGTTGAGTCGTTTCATAGTCATTCCTGTTCAATAATGTCTTCTGCCACCGGGTGATGTTTGTGTGATGCAACCTTACAGGTTCTGTGGTGCTTGTAATTTTTCCAGTGCCCGATAATCAGAAAGATACTTCCTATAAAAGTGGTGCCTGCTTCAAACCAATACCCAATCCAGAAATGCCCCAAAAGCCAGCCAAATGTAATGAGTAAAAAGCCGACACCGAGCAACTTTACAATCTTCGAATCAAAATGACTTCTGCGCGAAGCGTAGTAAATCGTTGGCGCTATTAAGAGAATGAATACCGGGTGAGCCCAGTCATGCAGTATGGTTGAAAGTGAGGTGAGCGGTAATAGTGCGACGAAAACGGGCAGAAAGAGACAGTGAATAGCACATATAACCGAAACACTGATTCCAAATCGGTCCCAAAGGACGGATGCTGTGATACTTTTTTCAGTCAAACGAATAAGGTTAGAGACTTGATGTTTAGTGTGTATAAATATACACACTTTTGCAGCACTATATCAAATCTCAGTGCCTCGGCGACCCTCGTCAGAATCAACATCCTGATCTTCATCAGTTTTTTCTTCTGAACCTTCCGTTTCATCCGCATCTACAGCTCCGTCCTGGTCTCCGAATTTGTCCAGGAACTCCTCCAGAATTTCGTCTGCCTCGTCGGTTTCTTCGATCTCCATCTGCCGCTCCATCAGCAAACGCCGATGTTCTGCCATATCATCATCTTTCAGGATCTCATCAATTTCACGAGGCTTCGGCAGTTCCGTAACCGAATTGATTCCGAAGTGCTTCAGAAAGTAGTCCGTTGTTTTGTAAAGCAGTGGTTTACCAGGCGAATCTGCCCGGCCTGAAACCTTGACAAGCATTTTCTCCAAAAGCTGGCGCAAAATATACCCGGAATCCACACCGCGGATCTGATCCACTTCAGGCTTTGTAATTGGTTGCCGGTATGCAACGATGGCAAGGGTTTCAATGGCTGACTGCGAGAGCTTGCGGTATGCATTCTCATGCTGAAAGATACTGAGCCAGGGATGGAACCTGGGTTGAGTTACAAACGTATATCCGCCGCCGGTTTTCTCAATTCTGAAACTAAGGTCATTCTCCTCGTACCGGTTATTGAGCTGGTCTATAATTCGCCCAATCACCATTTCATCCGGTTCAATCTCCTCTTCACTCTCATAAACAATTTCTGAAAGTTTATTCCAGGAAATCGGTTCAGGGCTTGAAAAGATGAGCGCCTCAATTACAGACATTAACCGGGTACCATCAACAAAACGGTAGTCAAGCATTTATTCAGGGATTTACTGTTGAATACGGATTATGGACGAATTAATCAGGGTTGAGGTAAGATAGAGCGGATACGGGAAAAGTAAAACTATCGCTTGTAACAGATCAGGGTATGTTCATCTTTTTCAATGACCCGGTATCCCAGAAGGTGAAAAATATTTTTTACAAGGAATCGAGCCACCCGAAGATCTACCAGATATGAGTTTGGAGAGTCCTTAATCACTCCCGGCAGCCAGTGCAGGATTTTATGGAGGAAACTTTTTCTCATTAAGGCCGAAAGTTTCAGCCAGAAAGGAGCCACTTCTTTGATAATTAAAAATCCGTCGTTTCCTATCTTTTGATAGAGCGGCATAAATATCCTTCCTGATACAGGAGCTTTTATCTGTTCACCCTTTTCATAGGCCAGCAACTCTCCTTTTTCCACACGGTCGAAATTCAGGTATCCTTCAAGCATCTCAAATTCTTCAGGATCTTTTATCATTTTGTGATACGAAACTTCATAGTAACTGTCCGGTACATTCGGATAAACCTGCAGTACTTTCTCATAATGCTTTACCTCATCCATGTTCAGAGGAACCGCTTCGATCCAGTGCAGTGCAAGCCATAAAAATGCTTCACTGCGCTTGATAGAATCCACATTTGTATGAGCGCCGGCTTCAAATCCAAGCGACATATGGCCGATATTGTTGATGTAACTCAGCAATGTGCCCCGAATATTCTCCTCAAATCCAAGGATTTGCGGGACCGGAAACTTTCGCGCAAGCCGACGATTGGCAAGGGTGTCGTTAATCAGGATAAATGCGCAGCTTTCGGATGATGTAGTATGCAAGTCTATAAAAACAATATCAGATGCAGTATCCTCGTGTTTGTTGAGTATCCACTCAACGGAGTTTTTAATCTCAAGGCTCTCTTTGTACTCTACGCTATGATCCGCTTCGCCGGAAGGAGAATAATGGATGCGATCGAATCCGGTTTCCCAAAGGCGGTTCAGGTCCGTATCCACGTAGCGCACCCCCAGCTCCAAAGCCCGCATATTTCCCGTGATAGCATAAAAATAGCCACTCAACTGATCTCTGGAATTCAATAATTCAGAGGCTACCGCATCCGTTGCGTGAATACCAGCAGTCTCATTACCGTGTATTCCGGCAAAAACCACTACGACAGGCCCACTCTCATCACCCGACAACCTCCAGCGAATACGATCTGTATCCTGAATGGCAACTTCCTGTAATTCACTGTTTTGCATTGGTATTTTTTTTGATTTTAGCCCAGATACTTTGAGTGTCTTTGTCTGTTAAAATACCGATTAATTTTCCTTGTTCAATAACCGGCAGGCAGCTGATGCCCTCATCCATCATAAGAAGCATGGCATATCGTATATCGTCGTCAGGACTAATGATTGTCGGGTTCCGGTCCATCACATCAGCCGCTGTCAGCTCACGTGAATTTCCAGCCTCCTTAAGATAATGATCTAACCGGGCTTTTGTAATAATGCCTTTCAGCTGCCCGTATTTATCTTCAACGGGTATATGCCGAATATCTCTCCACTCCATTATTTTTAGAACCAGGTCAGCAATATAGTCAACAGTTACAGTAATCAGATCGGTCGTCATCACATTGCTGACCACGTCATATTGAATTTTTACGGATTCAATCTCTTTCAATGATGCCAGTTCCCATTCATCAACCGGGGTGCCTGATCGCCTGCGCTTATCCAGTATTGCTGTTACGGCAACAGAAGCTTCCTCCCGGCCCAATGTCTCCTTTAGCTTTCTGTAGCTACCCACCATCCATCGGGCACCTGTCGCTTTTTTCTCAGCCCTTTTCCGGATGATACCCAAATATCGATCAATATCTTTTTCATCGATGCTCATCTTTTCAAGTCCCTTCCGGGACATTGGCAGAAGCACATCCAGGATCAATCGCATTGCGGATATCAGTTGGCCTTCCCATACCATTCCGCTTTGAATTCCCCACATCGCAGCCTTATAGAAATTCTCCTTGGCATCATCAAAATCAAGATTGGGCCAGTTTCCTGCATAGGTTTCCGGCATATTGGACATCAGACCAGACCAGAAAGCGAGGTTTGCAATTTCATCTGCGGTTGTCGGACCGGACGGCAGATAACGGTTTTCAATTCTCAGGTGTGGTTTGCCATTTGACACTCCATAACATGCACGGTTCCACTTGTAAATCGTTCCGTTGTGAAGCTGAAGAGCCTCAAGTTTTGGAATTTCACCCTGTTCGAGCAGGTCGAGAGAGTCCCGCTCAATTTCCATGAAGAAGAGAAGTGTATGGCGGGCTATATCGTTTTTATAGACATCACCGATGCCGTTTATCCAGCGATTTCCAAACGTAACGCGCTGCTCGCGTTCACGCAGGTGAAATCCCTTGCCCCTTGTGTCAATACTTTGCTGGAAAAGGGCCACACGGGTTTCCGCCCAAAGTTGTTTACCAAACAAGAGTGGGGAGTTGGCGGCCACAGACAATACAGGTCCTGCCAACAGCTGGGCCCAATTATAGGAATCTGCAAAATGATCAGGCTGTACCTGGTAATGACATTGAAAGCTTGTGTTGCACGCCTCAAAGAGAATATTCTGATGACTGATAAGCAGTTCATCAACACCGGTAATATTCAATTCAAAATCCCCGCCGCGCAGTTCCAGGATTATCCTGGCGAGCTCTTCATACCGCTTGCGGGGTGTTAAATATCTCTGCTGCACCGCGCGGTAGTCGATACTTGGCAATATTCCCGCAAGAATAATCCGTTCACCTATCGACTCCGCTGCTTCAGATGCCTTTCCCAAGAGAGCATCAACCTGGGAGTGCATAACCGACAGACAATCCCCGGTTAGGGTAAGCGGATCGAGATTTATCTCGAGATTATACCTGGCAAGCTCGGGAGTAAAATGGCTGTCCTTAACTTTCTGAAGTACTTCATCCGCGTTCATCGACGGTTTGAAATGCTTGTCTACGAGACAAAATTCCTGCTCTGCCCCGATGCGGGTAATCCCTGTCTCAAAAAGCCCGCGTTCCATAATCGCTTCAATTGCTTCAACATCATGCATCAGATGCTTCAGAAATTTTCTTTTGGAATGTGCGTCCCTGGCAATGGAGATGTCATGCGTTCCCATGGTAGTATCATATTGGTCGGTTTTAAGGATGAGGCTTGATGGAAATATTATCCCTCGTCATCATTGTGCAAACGTCTTAACAATCGTTTTGTGATTGTCATATAGTTCTGTTCGGTAATTATCCCGACAAGCCTGTTATTTTTTACAACAGGGAGGCACCCTATCTGCTGTTGATCCATAATTTCAATCGCTTCCAGGATTGAAGCTTCAGGGTGAATGGTAATCGGATTTTTAATCATAATGTCATCCACCGCTGTACTAATATCCGATTCGCCATGAATCACATTGTTGTACTCCCGAAATACTTTTCGCATGGTTATCAAGCCCACGAGATGCTTACTGTCATCTTCTACGGGAACATATCGAATTCTGCGCCAATCGATCAGGTTTGCCACCAGTTCCAGGATATCATCCTTCTGGACCGTAAACAGATCGGTTGTCATAAACTCTTCAACCAGAAGTGTGTGGGGCTGCCAGTTTTCCATATCGTCCACTTTAGCCATCCCCCATTTGTGAACCGGCTCACCTTTCTTCTGGTTTTTTACCATGGCATTGGTTACTGCCGTCAAAGCCTGTTCACGGGATACTTTCTTGGAGAGTTCGTTGTACGACTTCACCATCCAGAAACTTCCGGTCTGGCCCGAGTCTGCCCGGTCCTCAATAATATCCAGGTAGCTGGAAATATCTCCGCTGTCCACTCCTGCCTTTTCTAATCCTTCCCTGGCAATGGGGAGAAGTTCTTCGTTAATCAGATCTACAGCTGCGTGTCGTTTGTCATCCACCCAGAGAAACTTCGTATCGAGCCCCATTTTTGAGGCTGCAAAAAAGTTCATTCGGACGCCATCAAAATCGAGTTTCTCGTGAATGTTCGGATAGTGATCTCCCATGCCGTTTAGCAGACCCAGCCAGAATGCAGCATTTGCTATCTCATCCGCGACGGTTGGGCCGGATGGAAAAACCCGGTTTTCAATTCGCAGATGAGGTTTCCCATTGCTGATTCCATAACAGGGCCGGTTCCAGCGATACACCGTACCGTTGTGAATCTGAAGTGCCCGAAGCTCCGGCACTTTACCCTGTTCGAGCAACTCCTCCACATTTTCATCCACATCGGAGCTGAGAATGACCCGGTAACGTGCAATATCTTCCCGGTAAATCTCCAGGATACTCTCCTTCACCCAGTCGTTCCCAAACGTTACCCTGGGACTTGAATCCCGAAGATGATCTCCCACTTGCCGCGTATCGACGGACTGATGAAACAGGGCGATCCGCGTTTCACTCCACAGTCGTTTTCCAAAAAGAAGGGGGGAATTGACAGCTGCAGCCAGAACCGGACCCGCAATCGCCTGAGCCAGATTGTATTTCTCCACAAATCCATCGGGACTCACTTGAAGATGAACCTGAAATCCGGTGTTGGATGCTTCCAGAAGTGGCGTGTCAAACCGCATTAATAGCTCATCGGCTCCCTGAATTCTCAAATCATACTCTTCACCACGCAGTTTGTTAATTGCATCACAGAGCGCACGATATCGGGGAAGCGGAGTAAGGTTTTTGATGTCCAGATCCGATTTTCTGATCGTGGGCAGAACACCTGCCAGAGCCACATCTCCGTTCAGTTCCCGAATGGTTTTACGGATGGTTTCAATTTTGTCCAGAGTCTCATTTTCCAGGTTGCTCAGGCACTTTCCTTCAAACAGCTGGGGTGTCAGATTTGCTTCCAGGTTAAACCGGGCAAGTTCAGTTGTAAATCCATTGTCTTTAAGCCGCTCCATCAGCTCCATTGCAATGGGGGCGGGTTTGGCGTACTTATCAATCAGGCATACTTCCTGTTCGGCACCAATCCGAATGTTGTCTGTTTCGAACCAGCTGTCATTCAGCATTTTTTCCATCGCACGGACATCCCGCAGCAGGTATTTCAAAAATTGCTGCGACTGTTCCTTCGATTCCGGTAATCGTACTCGCTCGTCGCCCATAGACAATTATGTTTTATGATTGATTTTAATAATTGAATAAATGCGACGTAAAGCAAGTCTATTTTTTTATGACAGAGTTACATCAAATTAACAAATGAGTTCCGACTCTAAAGTTTATCAGATACAACAGATCCTTTCAAATCCTCAACCCGGAACCTGATTTCATTTGAGAACTTTTTCTAACTATAGCAACTTATACTCCATGTCTCCTAATCATTTAGTAATTTTTTAAAATACATGCTACTACTTTAGCTTCATATCACTTTTATTGATGGAACATTCAGGACATTCTTTTACTTAAAGTATTTAGTAAATCGATTAGAATAAGTAATCCCGAGACTATGAAAAAAATTAACTATCTCTCTTTATTTATCGTTCTGTCCTTTGTTATTACAATGTTTTCCTGCCAGGACTCAACGAATTCCTTGGATGATCAACCCCCGGAACTGCCTCCCGTTGAATCTATGAATATGGAATTTTCAAACTTTGATGAGTCTGTCGACAGTGGCAACTCTGAGTTAAATGCAGAAAATGAAACCTATAGTCACTTTACCAACGCTGCTATTCGCGCAATGGTGATGAAAGGAATCGTCAGCACAAATCTGGCAATTCCCAAGGCGCTCATAGCTGCGGCTGAGAATAGTGATCCTGAACTGACAGATGACGGAGAGTGGACCTGGAGCTACGCATCCGATGCCAGCGGTGATAACTTTGAGGTTCGGCTTCACGCTTCGGAAGGTTCAGATGGGCGAATTAATTGGCAGATGTTTGTAACAAATTCCGGTTTGGATCTTGATGATGTTCTCTTGTTTGAGGGAGATGTAAATCAGGACGGTACGGAAGGAACCTGGATTTACTATGCTCTATTTGGCGATGAATCGGGCAATGCCGTATCACAAATCGATTGGGAGATTGAAAACGAGGAGCAAACAGAATTACGTCTTGAAGTTTTATCAGATCGAAACGGTCATGCAGGAGACTCTATAGATTACCGTTTCGATGCACCTGTTAAACGTGCAGAATATTATAATGCAGGTGATGATTTGCGAACGGAAATAGAGTGGAACATCGAAACAAAAGAGGGTTACCTGGTTTCTCCAAATTATAATAATGGTGAACAGGCGTGCTGGAATGGAGATTTTCAAGATGTAGAGTGTGGCTAATTTTAACCGTACATAGATTTACCAAATTCACGTAATTTAGCTCCCCTCCTTTCCAAGGAGGGGATTAAGGGGTGGTTCAAACAGATCAGGTTCATTTATCATACTTTTTTGAAGAAAGAAATGCCAGTCCAATCACCCCCGGCACCTTCCCGAAAGTTTACGGGACAGGCTCTTCATAAGGAGGGGATTCTACTAATTCTCAACTATATATCCGTAATATTACCATGTGTGAAATCAGGAATCGTTGTGACATAGTACTGTTTGATTTGGATTAAGAGAAATTATTTTCAATCCTGCTTCTCAAACCTGAGATCATACACCCTTCCGCTGCTGTAGATAAACTGATTCACCTCACCGTTTGAATCCGGCACAAAACGAATCAAACCAAAGCCTCCTGCATTGAATGTGTTCTCATAGACCGGTTCGAGTTCAAACGTATCAGCCGGACGTCGATGAGCAACAAGCTGCCCATCTTCTAATTCAATCCGAATTTCCGTTTCTGCATCGGAACTCTGATAGACTCCTTCCAATTCACTCCATCCATCAGAATCTTCAGCAGCCGGTTTTTCGGGATTGAGGATTTCTTCATCAAAACCCTCTCTAACGATCTGTATATGAGGCCGTTCATCCCCGCGGTTTTCAAAACGATAAAGTGTATCTGAATTACCAACCCGGACTTCCGTACCTGAAACCGGATGAAGTGTTGTGCCGCCATTTAATTTCAACTCACCGTCTTCCCACGTTATTTCAGTTGGCTGATGGTTTCTCGGATCACTCCAGATGCCGGTCCACTCCTGAAGTTCGGCATCACTGCGGCGAACTGTGCCTTTTCTGTTTTCCCGGTCGTCTTCACTTTTCACATCAAGAAAAACACCGGAAACTTCACTCCCCAGCTGACCGGGGTTTGCTCCCGAAACGTTACACAAAAGTGCCACTGACAATCCTTGTTCGTGATAGGTACTCAAATAGGCCCGATAACCGCTGGTTGCGCCGGTATGAACAATTTGAGGATAGCCGTGATCCATATCAACTCGAACTCCGGAAGCATACGCTATGGTTCGGCCGCTGCTCAATACACCTTGTTCTGTCAGTTCCCTGTTAAACTCCTCCCCAAAATATTCATTTTCTATCGCTGAGCTCCATATTAACAGATCGCCGACGGTGGTCAGCAACCCGCCATTCCCGTGAACATGCTCAATCGGCCTGTTGATGGAGTACTCTTCATCGCCTACCCGCCCTGAGTAGGCTGAACTGCGCCCCTTCACAATCCGAGTGTAATCGTCCCGCCACTGAGTGGATGTCATCCCCAGCGGCTCAAATATTTTCTCCTTAGAATATTTTGCAAACGATTCGCCTGTAATTCGTTCAATAGCAATGGCCATCAAATTATATCCGGAGTTGCTGTAGGAGTAGCGTTCACCCGGAGGGAAATTCAGTTTAGTCTGGCGGCTCAGAATATCCAGCACGTGGTCGTGATTGTGGGTTCGGTTTGAGCGTCCCCATCCGGATATCGAAGCAACGCTCCCCCAGTCGCGAAGACCACTGGTATGATTGAGCAGATGTCTCCAGGTGATTGTATCCCCGTAGTCGGGCAGTTCCGGAATGATCTCCCTCACGTCATCTTCCAGTGACAGTTTCCCGTCCAGAGCCAGCAATATGATCGATGCGGAGACAAACTGTTTGGAAACGGATCCCGCCTCAAATATCGTGGAGGGCGTGTTTGGGACCGGGTTTTCCAGATCGGCCATTCCGTATGCGCGTGTCAAAAGTGTGCGTCCATTTTCTGAAACTCCTACTGCACATCCGGGTGTAATTTCAGAATTCCATTCAGTGAAAACGGAATCGACTTGGGCTACTTTAGATTGATCTGAATAGGTTTGAGAGATGGAATCTGCCGGAGCAAATAGCAATAGCGAACCGGTCAGAGCAAATAGAACAGATTTTAGTGAAGCCATGGGGAGCTGGTAAAGTTTAAAATGTGAGCTGTTTACTGTAGACTCCCCAATCTAACAATTCACGGTAATCTATCAAGGCTTATTGTAACTTTTAAAATTTCTCAGGAATTAAGGGTAATGTAGCTGTAATAATGGTTTTGCATTTAAACGGTACGGCTGTGTATTTAAATATCTGAGTTCAATTAAACAAAAACACTTCCGCTTGATTTGTTGCTTAGGCCTGAGTCGTTATTAATGGAGCAATTTCCTTGCTTGGACGATTGGAAGACAAATCATACATAGCCTGCAGATTTAACCAAAACTCTGGAGATGTATTAAAAGCCTTAGAAAGCAGCCAGGCTGTATCTGGCGAGACTCCTCTCTTGCCTCTTACAATTTCGTTAATCCGCTGAATGGGTATGTCCAGATGGTCCGCCAACTCCTTCTGGGTTAACCCCATTGGTTCAAGATATTCTTTCAGCAGGATCACACCTGGATGTGTTGTAACTCTGTTTTTTGGAATCATAATGATTCACCTGTTTATTTTATGTGTGATAATCAACAATGGCAACATCATGAGCATTGGAATCCTGCCAGCGGAATACGATTCTCCATTGGGAGTTAACTCGAATGCTATGAAATCCTTTGTAATCACCCCGCAATGCTTCAAGCCTGTTGCCGGGCGACAAACTCAAAAGTTCAGTAAAAAAATTTGAATTGTTATGCACTTCCTACCAGATCCCATGAAGACTTTTCCATTCCTGAGGATATTTTTTTGAAAGGTAATCATCTACAACAATGTTATATCGTATGGTTGCCTGTCTTAATTTTTCCCATTGCTGTTTATAAACATCTGAATATACTTCGTATACACGAACTACTTCGAAATTGAATTTTTCCTGTAAATTTTGATCTTCTAATCGATGGGTCCCACCAATTAATTCCCCCCATATTTTGAACTGAACGATACCGTTTTTCAGATCATTTTCTGCCGTAAATTCATAAAATGGCAAATCGGAAGCTTTATAAATGTGCCCCAGTTTTACTTCGAGAGATGGAAAGTCATTATTTCTGAATATCAGTTTATCATAACTATCCTCGTATCCGACATACGATGTTTTAAAATGTATTCACCATCGGCAAGTTCATCAACTTTAAATGTTCCGTTTGTTTGGTTTGTAACCGCATAAGTAACTACTGTAGAATCTGAATCCAAAACAACAACGGTAGCGCCTGGTAGTGCATACGGATCATTTTTAATCAAATTAGGCGGAGAGTAAAAAAGCCCGCTTGAATCTGTAATTACTTCAACCTTCCCTGATAAAGCTATTGCATCAGAAACAACCTGTCCATTAACATGGATCTGAAGGAGAAAGATGCAGATTAGTAGTAATAATATTTTCTTGAGGATTTTCATCATTTAGCTAGAAACAATCAAAAGGTGCATAACGGTTTGGTGTTTCTGCTGCGTTTTGATCAATTTGAAAGCCGGGCAACTAACGCGAACACGTCAGCAGGAATTGCTAGTTAAGCCTGCCTCACTCCACAAGTTCAACTCTGAGCTTTTTTCCAAATGCCTGGGCATACTTCTCTAAAGTTGAAAGCCGTATATCTTCAGCATGGTTCTCGATTCGTGAGATGGCTGTTTTTTTTGTGTTTAATTGTTTGGCAAGCTCTTCCTGAGTCAAGCCTGCTTCCTCACGGGCTTGCTTTAAAAGCACACCAATTTTGAAACTGCGAAATCCTTCATCGTAGCCTTCGGCAAACTCGGGATCTCGTTTTTTGCGGTCACTGATATAAGCTTGTAAATCACTCATGTTTTACCTCCTTTTCGGGACAGATAATCAGCCTTGCGCTGCTCTGCCAAATTAATCTCCTTTTTCGGTGTTTTCTGTGATTTTTTGGCAAACCCGTTAGTGAGTATGACAAACTCATCATCATCTATAAAACCCAACAACCGAAAACTGTTGGATCCGACTCTGGCACGCACTTCCCAGATATCATCTGTGCTTTTCAATTTTTTGAAGTATTGCACAGGTATCTGATCCAGTCTTTCAACCAATTCCAACACCCAGATAACCTTTTGTGCATGCTTCGAATTCAAAGAATCTAAGAACTCTTTGACCGGAACTTTGCCTGATGCGGTTTTATAGAATTTGATTTCTTTCACAGAACAAATGTTAACAACAATGTTAACTTAATCAAGTATTATTTATTGTGACAGAGGAAGGCATAACGGCTTGGCGGCTAAACGCCGATACGACCAATTCTCCAAAGCCCCGTACCGCAAAATCGTCTGTTTGAGCCGCTTGATCTTTACAAAAAGGACGTCCCCACCTAGATTGTAGTTTCCACACAAACAAACTAAGGAGGACGTCATGATCCACATAGGAATCGATTTACATAGCCGAAATATGACTCTTGTAGCAATAAATG